>Ga0208334_100124_pt1 | contig 37878 bp, 21 predicted proteins | sample DeeseametaMP0900_FD_184201 | JGI IMG/M metagenome (GOLD analysis project Ga0208334, IMG submission 184201) | Marine microbial communities from the Deep Indian Ocean - MP0900 (SPAdes) | ecosystem: Environmental > Aquatic > Marine > Oceanic | place: East of Durban, South Africa, South Indian Ocean...
TTTTCGCTTAGAAGACGAAGTGGCTTACAACTCTGTAAAAATGGCGTTAGAAGTTGGGTATAAGCATATAGATACTGCACAAATTTATGGCAACGAAGCGCAAGTAGGCCAAGCTATTAGCGACAGCGGCATACCTAGAGCCGATATTTTTATTACTACAAAAGTATGGAATGCTAACTTAAATAAAGCATCATTCATTGATAGTGTTAAAGAAAGCCTAAGTAAACTGCAAACTGATTATGTAGATTTGTTATTGATACACTGGCCATCTCCAGAGAACGATGAACCGATGGAAGAATATTTAGGTGAGCTAGTTAAAGCTAAAGAGCTAGGCCTTGCTAAAAATATTGGCGTATCAAATTTCACTATTGATTTGCTTAAACAGGCTATGGCTATTTTGCCTAACGGTGAAATTTTTACTAACCAAGTAGAAGTACACCCTTACTTAACAAACGAGTCATTACGCGAGTTTTGTAGTGAAAATAACATTCATGTGACAGGTTATATGCCATTTGCTGTTGGTAAAGTTCTCAAAGATGAAACCATTATTGATATTGCCAAGAGTCATAATAAGGCACCTTCTGAGGTTGTTATTGCGTGGGCACTTGCGAATGGATTAACAACGATTCCTTCATCAACTAAAAGAAGTAATCTGATTACAAATTTAGCTGGCCCTGATTTAACACTTAGTGCTAAAGAAATAGCCGCGATTGATCAATTAAATAAAAACGATCGCCAAGCATCACCTGACTTTTCTCCACAGTGGGATAAGTAAAATGAACAGCTGCGATTTAGCGTGGCAGTTTGAAGAGGCAGGCTCACCCCTGCTTCTATCTTCAATTGCGCCACCTTTAAACATAAACGAAAATGAAATTGTTGTTTTAAATAAAGCAATGGGTATAAACCCTGTTGATTGGAAATTTATAAAAGCCAATCCCCTAGCTTGGCCGCCCGGTTTTACACCCGGTGTGGATGGCGCAGGAATTGTTATTCAAACAGGCGCAAGCGTACCTAAAGAGTTTATAGGCAGCTCGGTTTGTTATCATCAATCGCTGCTTTTACCTGGCAGTTTTGCAACATACACAGTGTTAAAATTTCAACGAGTAATGAGACTCCCACAAAACTTTTCTTTATCTATGGCTGCAAGCTTACCGTGCCCCATGCTCACAGCAATACAGGCATTTAATAAAGTGCCAAGCATGCAAAATAAAAAGGTGTTGGTTTCTGGCTTTGGTGCAGTCACCAAAATCCTTATACAGCTGCTTCATAAAAATGGCGTTAAAATCGATTTACTCAGCCCAAGTGCGAATAAAACAGAGGCCTTATCACTTGGTGTAAATAAAGTGCTGGGGGAGCAAAGCCAATGCCAGCAACAATACCACGCCGTATTTGATGCTAAAGGCCAGCAAAGTGCTACTAAACTTGCAAGCTACCTCAAAGCTAACGGCCACTTAGTCTGTATTCAAGATAGAATTGAGGAACCGCTGTTTCCTGCATTTACCAACTCAATCTCTTATCATGAAGTTGCTCTTGGCGCGTTGCACAACTATGGCGATGAGCAAGGCTGGGCTGAACTTATAAAAGAGGGCGAAGCATTAATAAACCAGTTAGATAACCAAACCCTAATCACTGAACCACCTAAAGTATTTCCATTTGAAAAACTTAATGAGGCACTTATTTTTAGTGAGCAATCAAAAGCTAAAACCGTAGTTACTGGCAGTGGAACTTAATACTAACACTACACAGAAAATCACCAGCCTATCATGGGGCGGGTGATTTGGCTCTGTCATAAGCTGTGATATCAAATTGAACTGCTGCACTCTAGCTGGACACCTTATCTTAGAAAGTTTTCATACTCTATGGGTAACTGATCCTTATAAGCAGAGCAACTTTTAATAAGCAATCATATTTAAAGCTGCCATAAAACCTTTAACAACTATGTTAAGCGAACGTGCCCCATTTGCTAAAATAAAATTGCGTTAACAGCTTATGATATCCCTTACTCATACTGAGAACCCTAACGAGATGAAATTAAAACCAATCATTTAGAATTGGAACAATCTATTTTCTGACTTGATTTGTGTATAAGGTTTAGTTTTTTATGTCAGGTACTTTTTATCTAACCACTTTACTGCAATACCCGTCATTGTATCGCATAAGCTTAAGCTCTAGCCGTGGATCTTATTCCAAAGTTCCGCGAACACATTTATCCCCCAAAACTATAAACTCCCTCGCCCATATGCCATAATCTAAATAATTCATTATTTTAGTAACTTGGCGTGTATTTAAGCGTTTTTAAGTTAACTACTCAGGGTTTTCAGCATGGCATATCAAGAGCAAAATCAAGCAACAATCTACTGGCACGATTATGAGACCCCCAATAAAAATAAGCACTTCAAGGGTCACAATTGATTTCTGCACACATTTCTGTACGCAGAATTATTTTTAACAATTTTAGAGCTACTTAGAGCTGTAAACTTTATAAAATAAGAGTTATAAGAAAATTTTATAACTCTTTTTGTGGGGCTGGCGATTTAGTCCTGATGTATGCAGGGATGTCAAAAATATCAGATGGCTTTGGCCTAGCCTTGTTAGCTTTTTCCTCAGGCTTTTTGTCTTTACTAAGGTCATCAGTAACCATTTTAGTACTGGCTCCCGTAGCAATTACCAGTAACTCATAGTTAGTCGCTAAGCTTTCTATTCTTGAAACACCACAAATAACTAACGCATTAGGGCTTACCTGCTGGCGCACTGTATCGGTAATGAGGTTATAACTACCTAGTGAAATTTCATCTTTGCAATTTACTTGTATGATTACACCGGTACTTGATGACATATCAACTTGATTAACCAATGGATTATTAAGTGCCCCATCAAGTGCTGTAGTAAGCTCGCTTTCTTCATCGCATTTACCAACACCTAGTACAGCATCACCCTGGCAATCCATAATTTTAGCAAAATCGTTTAAATCAACGTTTATTAGGCCTTGAAAGCACAGCATATCGATGAGTGATTTTATCAGTGAGTGGAGTATTTGGTTACTATGTTTAAACGCATCAAATAACCCTATATCGTTGCCTAGCACTTCAATAAGTTGATCGTTTGGGAGTGTAATAACCGCGTTAGCATGTTCTTTTAGATCATTTAGGCCGGTTTGCGCTATATTACTTCTGAACTGCCCTTCACTACTAAATGGCAATGTAGCAACAAATATTATGGGCTTACCTTGCTCACTAGCAAGCTCTGCTATGTAAGGGCTAGCGCCAGTCCCAGTACCACCACCCAACCCTGTTGCACACAGAATTATATCGCAGCCATTAATAAGCGTTAAAAGCTGCTCTTTACTTTCTTCCGCAGCTTGCAGTCCAACTTTGGGATCGGCCCCTGCACCATACCCATGAGTGAGCTCTGCACCTATCAGTACTGCTTCATCACTCTGTGTATGTTCAAGTACCACTTTGTCGGTATTAACGCTATACAAGTGCGCCTGCTCAGACTCGCGCTGTTCAAAAATACTGTTAAGCGTATTACAGCCACACCCACCAATGCCAAATACACCGATTGATAAACCATCATTTTGTTGAATTAATTGAAACATAATCACTCCTTAACTTTTAAAGGAGCATAACAAATAGGTGCGTCAATTTTTGACGTACCTAAACTTTAAATTAATCAAAGGTAGTTTGCAGTAGCCGCTTTAAGCTTATGAACAATTCTTTGCCGCAGCTTTTCAGGTTTAATAACCTCAAGCCAATGAGCACATTTAAATAGCTCATCGGTTAGTTGTTCTGTATCAATAGTTTGGTAGGTAAGTAATACATTTTTTTCATCAATATGTTGCTTTTCAATCAGCTCGCCAAGTTCAATAAAGCCTTGATTAACCGTTGAATGAATAGGTACTTTTACAACTAACTCGATCGTTTCTTGCTTCATACCTTTATTGATCGCACTGCGCAGCGACTTTAACTGCTCAGAGCTTGGCTCTCGTCGTGTTTTTTGCAAAATGTGTACATTGCGAATGCGGTAAACCGGCATTTGATAACACTTGTCGTGAAGCTCACCCACCATAAACTGCGCCATTAACACACCGCCTTGCTCAACTAAGTTGTAGAAACTTAACTCCGCAAATTTTAGCCAATGCGCCTCATCGTAAAGCACTCTATAAAGCTCAGCGCTCACAGCTCGATTGTGCTTAATTGCATGCTCAATTTGCGCAACCAGCTGAGTATCAATATTCACTTTTAAGGAGGGCTTTGCCAGGGTTGCAAGCCAATCAGGCACATGCCCATTAAAACGTTTAAGCGCCTGCTCGGCTTTAATATAAACTGAGCATTTAACATCACTAGGAACTGATTTCGGTAGTAACTGCTCCAGCAGCAAGTAATGTTCAGCCACTTCACTGCTCATTACTTTTGAGTTACCACCTCTCCACTGCGCATTGATAAACCAGCCATAGGGTTTACTGCGCATGTCTTTTTCAAGACCGAAGCACCCTTGCTCGTATAGTGATTGAAGGTCACGCTGCAACATACGGCTGGAAAGATCCAACCCACTCTTCGATAAAGCAATTTGTAGTTCACTCACTGAAGTACTTTTAGGACTTGAAGGTATAAAATCTAAAATTGAATTATGTCGGGCAGTCTTCATAGTTTACATTTCATGTAGCTTTGATAAAAAGTATAAAGCCTTGGATTAACTTTGATTATTTAAACAACAAGACTGTTTGCAGCAATATGAAACCAACTAAGAACAATTACAAGCTCCATAGTTGAAAGCTAAGCCTTTTGAAGTATATTTGTCACAGTTTCCTTTTTCGACTCGAGTTTATAGCTTTAACCAAGTTTTTACCTGGTACCACGCGCGCTTTATATTCCTTTTCCTTAGGCAATGCTAGACCATATTTAGTTGCTAAATTAATAGCTAACTCATAACCACAATCTGCAGACTTAATAACCCACCCCTCTCCATCACGCTTTAAAGTAGGAGAGTTTTTAGGGTTATTAATAATATTCATCCCTAAGAGATACATTGCTTCTGGATTTCCTTTATTAGCGGATTTATGTAAATAAGTTTCATATACGTGCTTATTTCCGTCCAATAAAGCATTTTTAGCTATAGCTAAATCACGATAGCTCTTTTTAACTAAAGGTGATACCCCTGAGTATTTTTCAGTTTTCTCCTCTTCATTCCAGAACCTTTCATTCCACTCAATTAAGCGACTTTGTCGCTTCATCAAGCTTTCTTCAGATGGTTTTGCCATACCGTATTGATGATCGTATTTACCAATACTCTTTGGTAATCCTAAGAAGTGAGTAATATTTGAATTAGGAGTTATATTTAGTTTGGTCCTGAGAAGCTTTTCAAATGCGTATTGCCATAAGTACTCATGATCATGTACAAATCCATAAGTCATGTTTCGAATATCTTTTAAAGATAAGTTTTTATTTTCTAATAACCTTGTAATATTTCGCTGAGAGCGCTCAAAAACTCTAATTTCACTCGCTTGTCCTCTCAAAATTTCTACAATAATGTGCTCACCAATTTCAAATATGCATGCTTCCGAATTTTCATTCGGCTCATCAGGTAGTATTATCAAATTTCGAGAATTAACAACCAACCCCTCACTAATTACTTGATATGTATGCTTCGGCAGAAGTATTTTTATTTGATTAAATTTTTGACTGTAATTTTTCCAAAATACAGAGCGAGCTCTTAATTGATTGCTTTGGGTATCATTAATATTAAGAGCTGAGCTATTAATATCCTTGCTCAGTAACTTAACCAGTAATTCAAACAAGAAATAATTACTTATTTCATATTTTTCCTCTAACGCTTTTCGCGAAGCAGGTTCTAATTCATACCAGAGGCTTTGATCTTCACTTGGTAAGCAATTTTCTTTTAACCATGTATCTAATATATGAGAAAAATGAATGTCGCTTTGGACCAGCTCATTAGTTACAGATAACAGTTCAAATCGGGTCAGTGGCGAAAATGAAGAAATTAACCATTCAGAACTAATAGTATCGAGCGTTTTAGGTAAACTATGAATAAGATTATTAATTAAACCTTTTCTTGTTGCGTTCGGTTTTGCAAGTTTAAGTTTATTAATAAAACTCAACGTTTGACTATTATTAGCCAACGCAAGTTTATTGCACGAAATATAGTCTGCTTTATAAATATTTGTAAGCCACTCAACTCTCCGGTGATGCCTTTCATGTAGAAATGGCTTCACGATCGATAAAGTATCTAGTAATAATACAGGGTAAGATTTACGTTCTTTTTCAATAAACTGACTGGCTAAAAAGAAAGCCATATTTGCTACTGCATCATAGTTATTTATACACTTCCAAAGTAGTATGCTTATTTCTTGCTTTTCCAGTTCATCATCAATATAAATATCATTACAAAAAAGCATTAACCATTCGCTTAATGTAATAGCATCTGCCATATCATTTTTGATAACGTTTATTATTTGAGTATACGTTAAAGGTGGAAAGTTAGGCTCTATATTTGATACATCACTGTTTTCAAGGTTTGAACTAGTAGGTACATTTTTTAAGCTATTTTTATTAGGTATGATAGGTGCCCTAAATTTAATACCGCTACTCAACATTTTTTAGACCACCCTGTTCAAATGACCCTAATAACTCCTGACCTTTAAACTGGAACCTAAACATTACTTTTCTATCAGCAGCATTATCAGAGTTTTTATCTGCATCAAGCGGCCCTCTGCCAGCTAGTAATGTTTTGTCAAAAAACTCCTGTTTCTTATCAAAATCCATATTATAAATATAATATGAAACACTATTTGCCCTCTTTACACTCAACTCCATGTTGTAGCTAAAGCCACCTTCACGGCTTGAGTGGCCCTCCACAATAATGCGTGAAACTTCATCAGCTATATCTTCACTTTGAAAAATAACATTACTGTATATAGGAATAAATTTATCTAAAAACGTTTTGCCACTCCCCTTTAACGTAAAGTCGCCTTGCTCAAAAAGTACGGAGTCTAATATTGAAATATCACCGGTTACAGGGTCTGCTTCTACCTCGATGTTTGCTTCACTAAGTGCTTTATTAATCCCTTGAATAATTAGGATGCGTTTATTCTTGCTACTTTCTTGAGACTCTGATATTTGCACAAGTGCGCTTATTAATAATAGTGCAAATATCATCAACAAAGCAGACATTAAATCACCTATAGATAGCCATGCACCACTGTCATCAACTTCATCAACTTGTTGGGTACGCATAGTAGAAAGCATATTAAGCCTCACTCTCTACAACTGACTTTTCTAGTGCTTTAGCCTCAATTAAAAAGTCTGCAGCCTGAGCTAATCTGTTGTGTATTTTACTAGCAGCTTCATCAAACCCTTTAAAGTAAAGCTCTGTACTTTGGTTAGCTTGCTCATAATATTGATGCATAGCTTTTGGCAAACCTTCAGTTATTTCTTTAAACACAGCACTTGCTTCTGTGTATTGCTTTTTAAGCTCACCCACTTGAATACCCGTGTTTCTAGCTATATCTTCAAGCTGAGAGAATGTAGATGATTCGGTCAGTCCAATAGCCTTAACCAGCCTTTCAATCGTTACAACGCTACTTTGTAGATGTTGATATTGTGCAGTAAGTTCTTGTAGTAAATCGTGACGGGTTTGATACTCTTGCTCAAACACACCTTTAAACCTATCTACCACCTCTATTAAGTTGTTACGTTGCTTACCGAGTGTATCCTCTAACAAGTTATTTTGTTGATTAAAGAAATCATTTAAGTTTTCTTGATACTGAGATCTAAATGTCTCAAGTTCACTTTGAACTGTTCTAGACATATTGGTAACTTTTGTATCTATATCACCCAAACCGATTTCTAATTGCTCTCGAGCGTTATTCATTAGTAGGCTAGCACTTTCACCTGTTTGACTAATAACCTTTGTTTGTTCTTCAAACGAAGCATTTGTTTTATCTAATAATGCCCCTAATCTATTTTCAACTTCTAAATATAGTTTAGCTTCCTGCTCTGCTCTAGAATCTAATGTTGCTTCTAAATTTTCACCCATTTTTTCAAACGCATCTGCTGCTTTTTCAGTGCTACTATCAAATGCAGCCCTTTGCTCTTGCATACCAGTAACCGCAATTTGGAGAACTGAATCTATTTGCTGAGTAACTTCAGACACTGCTTTTGACTGAGCTGCAAAAGAATCACTTGTTTTATCTAATAAACTTTCTAATCTAAGCTCAAAATTTTGGTATAAGCTACTTTCCTTTTCAGCTCTTGTATCCAATGCATTTTCCAAGTCAACGCTCATTTTCTCAAAAGCCATAGCCGCTTTTTCACTGCTACTATTGAAAGCAGATCTTTGTTCCTCCATACCTTTAACCGCAACAGATAATATTGAATCAACTTGGGTCGTTATTTCTGTCATAGCAACTTGAGTTTCAGATTTAAATGATGACAAAACATCTTTTAGAGACAGTGCAAATTGTTGAAGCTTCTCCATTGTATTCTGATTAAAAGTATCAATTGTGGAAACAGTATTTGCTACTTCTGCTAAGGTTTTTTCAACATTTGTATTTAGTTGCTGATTAATTTCATTGCTCTGTTTAACAGTATTAGCCGTATCGCTAAGTTGTTCTGTAACTGGCTTAATAAGCTTCGTTTCCATTTCATTTATCAAAGACTCGACTAACTGCTTATGATTTAATTCATTGTCAGTTTTCAAAGTTTTCAATTCTGTAGTTAAATCGTTAAATACCGGAGCTATATTCTCGGTCAATGAGTTATTAACTGCAGAAGATATCTTTTCAGAAATAATATTTCCATTAAACGACTCAGCTAATTGATTAAACTGCGTTAATTGCATGGACATATTTTCATTTAACTTATTAAAAGCACTACTTAAATCGACTTGCCCACCAGTATTGGTATTGCTGGCTATCTCGTGTAAAACATCTAAAGGAGTAGCTTCCAAGCAATTTTTAGAAAGGAAATGAGCTACATTTTTACGAGCTTTATTAGTACTAGAAATACGCCATTTAAGAATTACGATCATGAAAGCTGATGTAACAAGACCAACTAACGAAGTCGCAAAAGCAGTTTTCATACCTGTAAGTAAAACAGCAGCAGAATGAAGTAAGGCTGTAGAGTCATTACCTACATTTCCTAAATCAAATTCTGAAAGCCCTAAGGTAATACCTAAAAAAGTACCTGCAACACCTATGCTAGTTAGGAGTGCTGGTATTGTTTTATTAGACGAGTCATATAAGTCACCTGCAATATGGTTTAGTGGTACATTTGTAACCAATAAATTATTACGTTCTAACAACTTGCCGTTGTCATGTACAAAGCAGTTCTTTAACCATGATTCATTATCAAAGCTTTTTGAGTTTACTAACCTTCTTAACTCTTCAAGCTTACTATTTTGGTTCTTAATGTAGTTATTACTTTTAAGCACTTCGGATACGGCTACATAAAGAAAAAGAAAAACTATGCATGCACTAAAAATAGTTGTTAGAGGGTCTTGAATAAAGAGCGATAAAAAGCTCATATTTTATACATCCTTATTAAAATATTTATTTAACTCTTGATTTGTAAATAATGACTCAGCCATTCTTTTAGGGATATGCTCTGCATCATTTTTAAGGCCAATACTCGTTTTAACTGGCTTAATAAGCCTGACACTATAGAGATCTTCATCATGCATATTTGAATCCGTTGCTAAAGCCAAAAAGCTAGCCTCCGGATAAAGTCTAAGTAAGTTAGCTTGCCAAGAAGATTTCTGTTCTCTTAGCGATATAGTAATCGGGCTACCTTTACCAAAGTCATCCCGAGCCAGTTTCCATGCGTGATTAATGGCAATAATACGCTCAATAATTTGTTCGAACTTCATAACTCACCCCCCCTTTTTATCCAAAGGGGCTCCAATTTAAAATACCAGATAATAATTTTAAAATTGCTATCGAAATAATTATTAGCTCAATAAAATAGATATATTTAGCAATTTTATTATCATGATTGTTACTCAATAGATTTAAAAACTTTACTCATACTTAACTGCAATATACGAATCATGACTTGCAGCTTCTAAGTTAAACGACCACCGTGTGGAGGCTTCTACTTGCTCGAATTCATCTTTTGTAAAATCAAATGAATTATATCGGTAAGGGTATCGACTGCTCCAGTAGCCCATCCCTTGATCAAAAATTATTTTCACCTCGCTTTTATCTTTCAGTTTTAAAAGTAAAAAGCGGCCATGTGGTAACTCTTTTGGCTCAGTTAATTCAGGGTATACATTTAATCCATATTTTTTACTTAGTTGGCTGTAATAATAAAGCTGATCATCATGGTTCTCCCAATTGTCTGCCACGCACACTGGAGGGCGATTGTGCAGAGCCTTTTTCGGATATGCCGAATAAAGTTCAAGATCAAACTCATTCGTATTTTCTTTTATCGCAGCAACAAAGTTAATTATTAAAAATGAACTGAGGGGGGAAACTAAGTATTTGTCATAATAGACAGCACTTGATATTCCGTATGAAATTTTCTCTAAGAATTGCTTATCGCTCTCTGATATAAATTCAAATAAGTTTTCTCCGAAAGCCTGAACATTACAATTCAAATTATTGCTAACATTGTCTATAACTACTGCTGAAGTTAAGTTAGATTTACTAGATATTTTGTCTAAATTTATTAGCTCAGATATGACTATTCTATCAACTGTAGGTTGTGATTTTACTATAAGGGTATCTAGGGGCTCACCCCAGGCTCCACTAGGGAAGCTTGCGCTTTTATCTAGCGTTCCCCAAGACTGAACATTGTTACCTTTAATAACATCAAACAACATATATCCACTTTTATTAGGAAGTGCATCATAGTCACAAATATGCCAGCTTATACCCGGAACAAGATCCTCTTGAATACTCCATGCGATGTCTGGCTGGAGGCTTTCGAGATACTTCCTTTCTATATAAATAGAAACGTCTATATTAGATGTAGCAAGTTGATTAACCCAATTTCTGTACTTCCACTCAGACCAATCCCATTCTTTTATATCTTCACCTAAATAGATGCGAATACCCGTTACATCTGTATCAATGACTTTCGTCATTAACAAAGACATGCTATCCATCTCTGCAAGGGAATCATTACCGAAAATCCTTAACTCTTTAGGTAACCTTAACTTTTCAACGAATTGTGAAGCTGCCAAAAAGTTACTTGCATGAATCCTATCTAAGTTATCAACTTCATGCTGTGTATCATAGTCCAAAAGGCAGGCATGACATGCACCTTCACATTCTCTATTAGTGCATGTATCAAGATAAGTTCTAGCCTCAGCTATAATGTCAGTAAAGTTATTTAATATCGATGTTGAAAAACCTGCGCCTTGTGAAGCAATATCATACAAAAATAAGCTTGTAACTTTTAAGCCTCCTTTTTGTGTTACATCACGAACTGCAACACCTAACTCATCAGTTGTAATACCAGCTTTCTGAGCCAACATTATCCTTATGGCGACCCCAAGGGTATACATTAATTTGGAGTCAAAAATGGCGCTACCTGTAATCGGGTCATTTATTTGTATTTCGAAAATACTAGTTTGAACGTCGTGCCCCAGCAAAAAGGGATGTGTAACTTTGGTCTCTTTGTTGTCAGTACTAAATTTACTTTGTTTTATGGCCCACGAGTTTTCTGAACCTTGGCAGTAAATACTGTTATCAATACTAGTACCTTGCAACCTTTTGTGCTGTTTGGTTAATTTAGAAACACCACCATTGTTATCCAAAGCTTCAGCTCTGCCACAACATAAACACAGCGCGTAACCTGCGCCACTCCCCTCATTGTAGTGGAATAGTTTTCCGTTATCATTGGTTCTATAACGACCAAGTTCAGGGTTAGGTAATGGTTGCCACATAGCATCTTCTAAAGATATTTTAGGCTCTTTAAATGGTAAGTACTTGGGTTGCGTATAATCATTATGTAATGGTATGCTATAATCAACGGTGAAACCCGATGGAACTATATACTCTTGCCATCTAATATTACTTGAACAACATTCCGTATTAGTACAGTTTTCAGGCTTGATTACAGACGTACTAGTAGTGTGGCATTCTTTACATTCCCATGAAACTCTAAATAGTTGCTGTTCGCTAATCTCATTTTCACTAAACGGCATTTTCCAATTTAATTGTAAACCTTGTGATTGATAAACTATACTATCTAATACAATTTCTGCACCTGGTGCATATTCTCTTAAAGCTACATCCAAACTTCTGCTTGGGTAACCTCTTCGCTGGAATTTATTTTGCTTACTACCAACTGAATTCCTATTTTCCTTACTATCTTTACTGTTAGTTACAAGTGCGACCACACCTGTTGGGAAACCATACCCTGGTAAAAAACCACTTCCAGATAGCTCTGCTAATAAATAATTCTCCTTTAAACGCTTTAGTTGCCCTGATAACTTTCTCAGCGCTGGACCACCAGTACCAGTAGTATCACAACGACTTAGTTGAAAGTCTAATGAATCGTATTCCTTCATCCACTTTTTACAAGAACCGCTCATTTCGTCTTGTACCATTGAAACTAATAGTTTCCAGTCATAAAGTGAAAATACGGTTTCAAATTGCAGTTGAGTGATGCCAGCTTCTAAACGCTTATTAGTAAGTGCTTCAGTTGAACACCAATCTTGGAATTGTTGCACTACTGATTTACCGCCTGCTTCTGGTTCGAGAAAAAATGTCCCAGCATGCATTTTTAAAATGCTCTCATCTCTTTGATAAATTGACATTAAAAAAGTCGAAAGTATTAGTGAGTTTATATGTCTCAACACTAGAGGTTTACTATTTAGTGAAACCAGAGGCACGTTAATTGGGGTTTCGAAAGGCCACTTAGGGTGTGAGAATACGCGCTCGCCATGAGGAGTAGATTTGCAAAACGTCAATGCCATAGCTGTAGACTCTTGCCTTCGACCAGCACGACCCGCTCGTTGTAAATAGTTAGCTGGACCTGGAGGAACATTATTCATAACAACCATTGAAAGAGAGCCAATATCAACGCCCATCTCCATTGTTGTCGAACAACTTAAAATCTGTAAATTCCCTGACTTGAATGCATTTTCTAATCCAGCTAAACGCTGACTTTCTTGTTGTGCTGAATGCTCTGCCGCACGTATTAAATTAACCCCCTCGATAATGCGGTCATTTAAATCACTCCAGTAACCCTGCTCCCTACCTTGTTGAATAAACTCTTCTGAAGTTAAATCATCTATTTTTGTGCAGTATTCAAATCGCTCATCCTCATTTGGTAAATAAGGAGATATTCCTTTCAAAGTGGTATCTAAAATACGAGTAGTATAAGGACACAACCAACCACTAGTCATCAACTGCGGTGCAGCTACCTTTTCAAAATTTAAACGATAGCCTCTATCGTTATTATCTTTAATTAAAATATGTTGCTCAAGTAACTTTTCCCAAGCGTCGCCTAGCACATCATTAAATAATAAACAGTTTTCTTTCGGATTTAACCCTGTTGCCTTTGCCAACATTCGAACAAGTCGATGCATACTTCCAGTAGGCTTTGCCGCTGGCCATTTACGTAGCGCTTTTTTTTCTATTTCATCTCTTGGTGCGTCGTCAGAACGAATTAAACTACGAGGCATAATTCGTGCCCCCATCCAGTTCAAGTAGTACTTGGGTATATCAACAAAAGTATTCTCACGAATCCAAAAATCTATGCATATTTTTAAAAAGTCTTTCCAATCATCTAAGTTATTTAACCCTATGCTTCGCCATGATTGAGGCTCTTCGTTAATAGCATTAATTGCAGGATATGTTAATGCGACAAGCCCCATTGTTTCTAAACTGTTTTGTGTCTTTGGCCTACGAGCAAACTCTCGATATAAAAATAGTCTTGCCAAATTTTTAGGATCTGAAAGCTGAGGTGCTTTGCGTTCATACTCACCCGTTTGTAGTTGATCTTTTTGTTCGTCAGTTAGTTCGTCTTCTATTGCCCCAGAAAGTAACTGTACCTCATCCGTATTTGATAGTTGTTCAACTAAATCAAACCAAGATACTGAAGCTGTATTTTTAAGAGCATCTCGATATTTAGGTACCGCATTCATTATCTCGTTGTCTGTCTTTCCCATACTTTTTAGTGCTTCGATGATCCCTTTTGTATCTTCGTCCAACTCATTTTGTTCACTAATAGTAGCCAAGCGATGATAAACATAACTACGAACAAAATTACGCTCTGAGTCAAGTTGCATCTTTGCAGAAAAACGAGCTGTACCTTGTCGGCTATCAGTAAAAGTTATCATTCGTTTACCACGGAGATCTTTTACATCGTCACTTTTCCCTGGCGCATGTTCTAACATAGTAGGTACAACAGTCCCCATTAAAAATGGTGCACCAAGTATTGCTCGTTTAAAGTTAGTACCGGTTTGTTTTTCAACTTTCTCACAGCAAGCACAGCGTAAACCATCATGGTCATCATTAGTAATAACACTGATTGCATGGCTTTCTTCTTCATAAGAGTGAGACAGTGCCATAGTTTTGAAGTTTAAGTATCTAATTCCTTTTTCTGATTTTAAAGGTGAAAAAACTTGCGCATGTTTGGTCAACTCTACTTCATCTTCTACCCCTTCTTGCTCTGAATCATCTGGCTGCTGTTCTACTTCATCAGCATAATCGTCAAGTAACTCACCAATCCTTACACTTAATTGCCTTTTGCCTCCCGATACAACTAACTCTTCAGCATTTAAAGAGCTTGTCCCACATCCTGAACAATGGGCTAACTCAAATACCGGTGCACCACAATCACAATGCCGCTTTTCTTCGAGGTAAACTTTGCCAAATTCCCAACCACTTTCTAACAAAGTACCTTCTTTTTTAGAACAGTTAATATCAATACAACTCCAAATTCCTTTTTGTGCTCTATGAAAAAAGTGCGCTCTGACGGGTAAAAATGCTTGGGGATCACTAGATTGATTTGAATATGCTTTCGCCATTAAATCAATCAGTAGAAGTGACTTCTTCTTTTGATTAGTCGTTATCTTATTATTCAATGGCCAAAGAACCTTAGCTATATCATTTAAACTCATAGGCATCTTGGTTAATTTTTCTCTTAAACTTTTAGCAACTGGTGAGCTAGATAAATAAGCGAATAACTCATTACTTGATAATGTAGCCGCATAACCAATATCGAGTTTATCATTAGAATCACTCTCTTTTATCGATGGTATTAAGCGATCGCCATTTACTACATGGACTTGTGATGTCTCAATACCTGCTAACTTCGCTAAATAAGCCTTCAGCTGTTTATTTGTTTTTTCTTGATTATTTTTATCACCTATTGTGGCTGAAGTTGCAACAAAGCGAACATTTTTTGGACTGACTTTAAAGGCGTGCATCACACGAGTTAATAATAAAGAAATTTCTGCGGCTTGAGACCCTACATAAGTATGAGCTTCATCTAACACAATCCATTTGAGCTGACCTTCAGATTGCTGAATTATTGGTTGGTCTTCCTGCCTGACCAGCATGTATTCAAGCATTGTTGCGTTAGTTAATAGTATTGGTGGGGGCGTATCTCTAATAATTTCTCTATATCTTACCCTTTCAGGCGTGTCTGCTTGTTCTTTTCTTAATATATCTTGTTTGGGAGGGTTATTATCAGTATCACCATTATAAAGGCTATATTTTATCTTACCTTCAAAACCTCTTGTCCAGGCACTTAATCGCTCACGTTGAGAGTTAATCAATGCGTTTAATGGATATAGAAAAAGTGCTTGCACCCCTACTAAATCGTCTTTAGATGCTTCAGCTTGCTTTGCTAAATCATTTAACAATGGGACGAGAAAACACTCTGTTTTACCTGAGCCCGTGCCACTAGTAACAACAACTGACTTAACATCATCATCCATTAAATGCTTCCAAGCGTCTAATTGGTGCCGATAAGGGGGCCTAGCTTCCGGCCATGAATAATCTTCTTTAATATCATTACAATATCGCTGTGCAAAATCATCATTATAGTCTTCTTCGTCAATTGGTTTTGGCAAAGGGGGAGTTGTTAAGTTATTAAATAAAGAGGTGGATAATTCTTTAGCCTGTACCAAGCTCAGCAGAGATGATTTAGAAGGATTCCAACCAAACATCGCCTCAAAGATAGGATCGGCTAAAAGACTATTCTCTTCACCAAATCTTGCAGATAACTCTTGGTGAATGTAGTTACGTAGCGATGGGTTACGTAACCTCATTCGGCTTAATATTGCTTGAGAACTCCGCTCACAAATGTCTTCATATAATTTTGTAAATGAAATGTTTTTAGTCATGAGCATTGTCCTTGGAAATTAAAAAACTAGCTTGAAGAGCTAAACTGTAAGAGCTGTGAACCCACTCTCTATCTTCAGAAAGTAATCTTGATATCGCTACTTGTAAAAAGCGAGAAAATGGTTTGTAGTTAACAGGAAAATCATCTACCGAATCTAAATGTCCTGCAGCCCAGTAAGCCGTAAGCACTGGTAATTCAAGCATAAAGAATTGGCTTTTATAAATATGCTCTGAAAGGTTCGGCTTTATAAGTAAACAATGAAGCTTTTGAGGTAATACAGCTCTCATCAAGTTAGGTTTTAATTCGTGTCTAAACTCTTCATCTTTTCTAGCTGATTGAAGTCTGCAGATAAATTTGCCACCTTGCCGCTCAAACAATTCTTTTTTCTTTTGTGAAATAAATCGAATTGGTTCAACTTCCAATCGTCATTATGGCTATTTATCCACTCACAAGTTTTACCTATTTTTTTGTACCTAAGAATATCTGCAATTGTCGCGAAACCTTCCCCCCTTGAAGACAGCTTTTCTAAAAAGTCTTCAATTTTCATTACCTTTAGTTGCATCGCCATTTCTGCATTTAAGCTAAGATTAGATACTTCACGATCGATTCTAGCGATAAGACTATCCATAGCAAAAAGCCAATGTTCTAAAGTTAAACATAACCAGCTAAAAGGAAGTTGGTTTTGTAGCTTCCAAACAGATTCAAACCACGCTTGATCTGAATTTCTAAACAAGAGTAATGCGAGGGATTGAGGGTAATCTAGCATATGTGTAAATATGTTAAATGTATTTGCTCGAACCAAATCCAAAGCATTTACAAATAGCTCTACCTCACTCCAAGCTTTGTAATTTGGATCTTTTACCATTAACTGTAATACATCATGAAACCATCTAACGTTATTACTTTTTACTGCACAAGTTAAGGTTCCATCAAAACTTACACTTTCACCAAAAATTGTCACCACTGTGGGTTGTACTTTATGTTCAGGGTCTGCAAAAACAAGCCAAGGGCCCGTCTGTAAGTCATTGGGAACAACAAAAGCCTTTCTGTTCAGCTCGTCATAGTCAACATCCATGACAACTTCACTTTCAGTAAGTTTCCACATAGGACGCAGCTTTAATTTGACAGATTCTGGATTTTTATGGGCATCAATATTACTAATGAAAAACTTTTCTTTAACTCTTCTTTCATTATTAATAGGTATAGCTAGATGCCTGTCAGGGTAAACTTTGCCTAAATCAGAACGATAATCCAAAAATTTATTTTCTACTCTAAAACTAATGTAATCCCATGTATTATCTGATTGAGTATATAAGATGTTGGCTAATTTAATTAAAACCTGACAATCGATTAGCATTTCAGAAGATATTTCTTCATTTTCAAAGCGTAAATGCTCGTTTAAAGAAACCTTCACTTCATCACGCTGCTCTCTTTTATTTTCTTTAATCAGAACAGCATTAATTTTAAATCCCCATATCGCTTTTTCGTTATCAGAAACTACTTTTAACGAGCACCGATATAAATCATCAATACAAATTCGTTGATATTTTGTTATTGGCCGACCTGTATGTGAAATTAGGCAGAGCCCATTTTGCCCTGTGGGGATTTCGAATGATAATGAGCCGGCATATGGCCAACGAAGATCAGCGCTGACAGAAGCTGAAATACTATTAGGTAATTGAATGTTTAGTCTTTGCCCAAAAATAGCCGGTTCAATACTCTTAAGCCAACGCTCCTGGGAGTGACATAAAGCAACGCCATCATTTTTAAAATTTATAACATTAACTTCGAGCCTTCCTGCGTCATTTAAATTATGGGTAAAGTTAGAGCTTTGAGGAATTACATTAAGATTTGACTGCCAAGCAACATCACCATCCTTAACCCATAAAATATTACCTCGACCAAATACATTATCAGCATGCCAAGCACATACTTTGTCACTTTCTTTACTTTTCCAGAAGATCTCCTCTACTGAAATCTCGCTCATACTACCATCTATATTTGAAACAAGTGTTGGTAATCCTTTATACACTTTCTCATCAACAGCTAATGGCTCTAGCGCCCCCACTATCTGACAAGTAACAGTATTAGTGCTAACGCAATCAGTAATAACCTTAAATGAACCGTATATTGTTGATATTTTGGCAATTCCATATACCTCATAAACAGCCCGCGCCTCGCCAGGTATTTTAGCAATATACTCTACCGTCGATAATAAATTCGCAGGAAGGGGTTCTACTGAAGAAACTATATATACTTTCTCGCAATGGCTTTTTACAGAGCCCTCACCGATGAACATCAAGCCTTTGGAGGCTGGAGCAAAAACCCAAGGCATTACTTCTGACAATGCTTCGCCACGGAAATATATGTTTGAAGTTAGCTTTTTATCTTCACTCCATAACTCAAAACTAAGTTCGCTTCGTGCTGATTCTCCAAAATAACTAATCGCCTTACGAGAGACTTGCCAACGTTCGGCCCCATCTGCTTTTAAATTAAATGACGCAGATAATTTTCTTCCAAGCGCAGAACTTATAGAATACATATCGAAGAAATTAGGGAGATCTACATTTCCTAATTGATCATTGAGATCATCAGGGTTAATTGTTGCATTCAAATGTACGAGTGCTTCTAAGTGCCACCCTTCATGCCCTTCTCTTAAAAACCGCGTTATTCTTACGGGGTGTTTTTCTCTTTTTACAATACTTGCTGCCCGTTTGAGCAATACTCGCATTAATTCAGTAGCTTCATTGTCATTTAAAAGAAATTTTAAATCCCTCTTCCATTTTGGGTTTTTAGCTTCTAATTCCAAAACAGGGTCTTTAACAGCATAAAGGTGATATTCATCTCGTAACAAAATAAGATCTTCAACTAATGTTGAAGCTAGCTCTGCAAGAGAATCTTGTTGCAAGCTTTTAGGTAATTTTGGTAGAAATTCTTTTGCTAGTTCATATGATGATTTACTGAGGTGAAAACGACTATACTCCTCAATTATGTAAATGAGGTACTGTCTTAAGTAAGTTTCGTTTTCTCCAGTTAAGATAGCTCGTGGAAAACCGCCTTGACAAAACAAAGTGGCAAAATACTCATCTCTTGTCGTATCAAAAATAATTTGCTGCCAAGATTCTAAACCTCTCTCCACAGTACCTCGTATTGAAGATTGATAATAAGGCTTATAGTCTTTAATACCCAAGCTATCAAAGAGTGGTTGCCACTTATCTCTACCCCCAGAATAATTCCTTTGTAGCCATGTAGTTGAATATAGAACAAACAGTTTGTCAAATATAACTGAAGCGTTAAAAACGACGCTAGGTGACTTTCCTCCTAGCATATTCTTTAATTTGAATCTAAGAGAAATAAGCTCTTCGTCTGTTACTTTATACGCCCAAATAGGCTTACCTGATAATCTTCTACGCGGAGGAATACTAAGAAACTCACTCTCCCATTGTTTTAATGCACTAATACCAGTTAACTTTTTAGATGATACAATCGAAGTACTCATAAAAGATTGCCTATTTTTATGCTATAGAAGTGTTGAAATGCTTTTTCATTATATAGACTGACGTCAAAATTATTTTGCACAGGGGATTCCCTCATCAATTGATGCATTAGCTTTATATAAAGCTACGGGTAGAAGGATGATTGGCTCGTTTGATATTTTTATTATCGGAGCAGAGCTATAAATTGAGGGGTAACGCTGGGGTATTATCACTGCAATTCCTTTTTACTGCTTCCCGACCTTGGGATAGTTATATACTACTAGCGTTAATCTACCATTCATTTTACTCAAATCAAGTGGTTAAGTAATTATTTAGATAAATCACTTATATTAGCGACCAGTTAAGAGCAAAATTTGCTCTTAACTGGTTTTTGTTTATTACTCTAAAGTAGCTATTTCATCCAACATTGGCATACCACCATGCGAGAGGCCCTGCAGCTCACCACAAATCGACATCATTTGCGATGTAATACCTGTTATCTGCCCTTCACGCTTTTTCCAAATTCTTTGCACTGCGCTTTTTTCTTTATCAAGTTCAATCTTCATTTGTTCTTGATGATCTACAACCGCTTTTAAACGATGAACAAATTGCGTGCTACAAATATAATCATATATAGCCTCTACTTGTTCACTTTTGCCCGAACTCACCGTTTTTTGGCGCTGTGATTCTAATAGAACTATTCTAAGCGCCTCACTAAGCCCTTTTGCTAAAGCAGGTTTAACTAACCAAACTCCATCAACCATTAACATAGGTTCATTTGTATTTGCAGGAAATACGGTTGTTACTAGCACTCCAATATCACCAGCAGCATTTTGTACATCTGTTTTAAGTTTGCTGACCCAGGCATTTGACCAATTTTCAGCTCGCTTTGTCTCCCACACTATTTTGCCGCATACAGTACCCGAGCGCATGCAAACTGTTTGTATGACATCTGCGCCTTTAGCACCTTTTTTTACGGGTTCAATAAAATCAAGCGGATATAACTGTGCTAGTGTAGTCTCAAGCTCAAGCTCTAAAACTTCCCCCTGTAGCTGTTGTGATCCTTGCTCTAGCTTGCGCTTAAGGTCGTTATTAGCTTTGGAAGCATCATCAATTTTTTTACGGTACTCAGCTTCTTTCAATTTGAACTCATTTGCAGCATCATCTCGAAGTAACTGCTTTTGCTCTTCAACTTTACGTGCTAATTCAAGCTCAAAGTTTTTTTGTTTATCTTCAAGCTCTGTTTTGGCCTTTCTGAGTTTAAGTTCTTCATTTCTAAATTGATCTAATTGCTCATCTTTAGATTTTATTGATGCCTCAAGGCTTTGTTTTTCTAGCCTCACCTTTTCAAGCACGCGCTGCTCTGCTTTAACTTTTTCAGACTCAATCTTTGTTTTGAGTGCTTCTTCGCTTTGCTTGCTGTCTTCTAGCTGTTCATTTAATTGAGCTAGTTGCTGCTGAAATACTTTTGACGCTGATTTTTCTGCATCTTTTGTGGCTTGGGCTTTAATAGCCATTAATTGCTGGTTTAGTAGTTCCTCATACTCACTTTCGTGCTGCTCAATTAAATGCTTTGCTATCGCATCTTGTACATCAAAGTCAGTATCACAATGAGGACAGGTTATTGAATCGTTTGCATTAAGAATTATTTTAGAAGTCATGGCTAAGCCTTGTAATAGTTAAACACATAGCTACAATTACAAGGTTGATGCCAAAATATAACCAATTGTTTAATAACAAATTATTGTTATTGCTAAACTAACAGATAGAAATTAAATTACCTTTGTGTAAATAAAGTTACTATTAAAATGTACATATAAAATAAGTTACTATTAAAATGTACATATAAAATAAGTTACTTATCGTGTTTGTCATATATTTGAGTTCTGCTTAGCATTAAAATTGCTTGGTAAAGAGCAATGTTAAACACTTTATACTCATCTTTATTCTCAGGGCCAATCTCACCACTGTAAATTGGAAGAGACTCCCTAAAATCAATCAAGTTAACCTCAACTTTTTTATCAACAATAACTTGAATATATTGACTTTTATTTACTTTGTTCACACTGTTAAAAAAGTCGACAGAGTCTGTATTACATAACATGGCTAGGTACTTAAATAGGTCAAATGAATGACAACCTTCAATAACCACATCATGGTTTAACAATGCATCAATAAAATTAGGGGTCAATTTGTTGAGTGGCTCAAGTGTAGCTTTATGACTAGCTAACAAGCTAATATACACATTTTTCAAGCGTATTAAATGCTGATATACATAGGCTGTCATTTTAACTGAGCTTTGGAAGGGCCTATTAAAAAAACCTGATATTTTGATTTCTTCTGTTAGCTCAATACCAGTATTTATTTCTAATACAAGTTCATACTCAGCATTTTGTTGCCTTACCTTTATTGCCTTTACATAGGGCTTTACAAAGTTAAAATTAAGCTCAATAAACTCTTCGGTTATATCAATTTCTATAAACTTATTGTGGTTATTAACAATCGAAGTAAGGTCTAACCTTTTAAAAAAATCACTATCAGAAACTGCATCAGCGAGTTCATCCTCTAACTCATCAATTTTGCTTTGTTGGGCTTCATACTTATCGGCAAGCTGGGTAATGAGTTCCTCTATACCTAGTTCTTTAATTAGTGATTTAGCATATGGTTTACCACGATTATCTATTAAATCAATAAGCCAGGGCTCATCACCTTGTATCAGCACATTAGAAATTATATTTCCAAATTCGCTTATTCTATTTAAGTTTGTATCTATTGGCTTGCTCTTATAATCCCAATACAGAGATCCTATATAACCACAATCATCACCGTCCACGTCATCAGCATAACCACCCAAAACTATTAATTGCTTAAGTTCATATATTAAATTTTGTTCAATTAATAATGTATTTAACATAGAGTTGTCTGAAAGAATGACATCAAAATCAACATTTATAAATCTTGCAAAGTTTTGATACTCAGCCTGAAGCAGGACAGCCAAAGGGCACAACGCAGAGTTAGTTACCGGATACCCGCAAAACTGTCTTACTTCAGGGTTTTCCATGATTGGGGTTCCGATTACTGCAAGGTTTATGTCAGGAAATAAAAGCAGAGCATTGAACACATACTCTAATCCATTAGCCATCGCGAGTGTTATTGGGTAATTTATATCATCGTACTCGCCAACGTATTGATGATTAATATTCGCACCTAGTAATAATAGTGTAATAGCGAGCTCTTCGTCATTATTTTCGATTGCGCTTAAAAGTAACTCTTCAATTTCATCGTATTGCTTAGCTAAATAACAGGCTTTTACAAAATCGCCCTCTTCAAGAGCCTTATAATAATCGGCTAAATGGTCTGCATCCTCATCAGCGCAATAGCTAAAACCATCTAATGGTTTTAATATTTTATTTTTATGGCTTTGTAATAAATTATTTTTATGAGCTTCAATTAAATTACATGTTTTATAATTATTCAACAGATCAAAATCTTGAATTATGACTCTTTGAATAGTTTCTTCTATTGGTTGCATCGACTACTCCACTTGCAACGTTAATATTAAATAATACCTATATTTAAACAGCTCAAATCTATTCTATTTTCACATTCAGCTTGTATATCAAAAGGCACAACCCAGAGTTTTAGCGCACCACCGTCATAATTAAAGCTATGCGGGAATGCACTGCTAAACACGTCTGTTTTAGGGTAAATCAGGACTAAATCACCTTCACCATTTAAGTAAGTATGACCATAGCCTAGCATTTGATAAAAATCAGCTTGAGAAAGCCCAAACTTGTCTTTTCGTTTAGAGTTTTTCTCATTTATTAATTTCCATTTTGTATCAAGCACAATGTCATTGCTTTTATCGGTATCACTTTTGCGTGAAATATATAAATCCGGTTTTAGTAAAAAATAAGGTGTATTGCCATAATCAACTAAAGACTTAGTACTCACCTGAGCAGATACCTCACCAAAACCTGTAATATGTTTTTTTAAATACTGAGCAACAAAGCTTTCAAACACCGCTTCCATAGGGAACAACAACGAAAATGCATTACTTTTACCCTGCAAGGTTAACGGAGAGAATCCATCAATAATTAGCTTTGTCCACGCCAGTGGGGCTTCGTAATACTTCATTCCCCTATCTAGCTTAACGCTAGCAAAGTCATTCTTAACATTATTACTTAGTGGTATGTCTGCAAAAGCAAATAACAGCTCTTGCAGTAATTTTTGGTTATTAGCACTGCGGCTATAGCCTTTCACCTTTACAAGTGCAGTGTGTATTAATCGATTAACCGGCCTATCTTGTAAATACTCTTAGTACTCAACATAAAACTTATGTTTATTAATAAAGTTATGCTTAACTTGCTTACCTACCAAAAGCTTACCTTTTAAAAAGGCAACGTTATCTTCTTTTAGTACATAGTCACTTTTAAGCCCGCGCTTTATTAAGGTATTTACAGAGGCTAAAAACTGGCTAATAAAAACCTCTAGTAAAGGTATTTTATTTTCAGCTAAATTAGCATTATTAGTTTGTAAGTGCCTAAACTGCTTAAGTGATTTAAGCATCATGAGTAATGACGCGCGCGAGGCGCTGTCATCACTATTTTTAGCTACTTTAGGTAATACTTCTATTTGGGTTCCATCGGGAGTAAAAATCACACCTGCATAGTTTTTAACTTGTAATACCTCACAGCTATCAACTTGCTTTAAGCGCATGAATCGACTTTCTGAGTCATCACATAAACATAACTTTCTTAAATAATTGTATGCGTCTCCAGAAATAGGTTTTATCTGGGGCGATGCTGGTACTTTGCCACTTTTATCATCACCATTAACCAAATACCCAAACTCAAAAACAGTAGTTTGCTTTTTTACTTCCGGCATTACTGAGCACTCGAAGATGGAACTTCATTTGCATCATCATTAGTGTTCGCAGGGCTTTTAAGCAATGTATCGTCATAAATAGCCTGATAAGCTATCGGGCTATTCCATACTGAATATTGAGCGTTAAAATCAGCTAAGGTGTATGTGGTTTTCGTGTCTTCGTAGGTTTCTAAACCATGATTTTTACCAAAAATTTTAGTATATTCTTCGTTTTTCGATTTCACAAAAATATATTGTTCTATTTCACTTTTTTCTTTTCGGTTGTCACCTAATACTAAGCGAATTTTATTCCAGTCTTCAAAAAAGTACTCTTCAAGTAGCGGGATGATTTTATTTTTGAACGTGTTTTTAAGTTCACTAAATGCATTGTTTTGTACATTGTCACCACCAACATTTAAAGCATCTAAAACAGGGATTAAAAAAGCATGCCCTAATGTATGCTCTCGGTCGTAAAGCACCTCAATACGCTTGTTCATTGTTTTAAGTAGCAGCTCAAGGTCAATACCTTTAACTTCTTTACCTTTAAACAATTCTGGCTGTGGCATCATTTCTATAAAATCAAAACGGCGGCGCAAAGCAGTATCCATCATCGCTAACGATCTATCAGCCGTATTCATAGTACCAATAATATAAAGGTTATCAGGGATTGAAAATGGGTTTCCTGAATGAGGTAAAGTTACTTTTAATGTTTCTAGATTATCTTTTCCGGCTCGCTTAGATGGCTCAATAAGCGTAATAAGTTCGCCAAATATTTTTGAAATATTACCCCGATTAATCTCATCAATAATTAAAACATAATTATCTTTAGTCTCTGGAACTGGTTTCTGGCCAAATGATATTTCATTTTTTTCCATAAGCTGAAAAAAATCAGCCTCTGTAAACCTATCAAGCTCGTAAACTGTTTTTTGAACTAGGTTGGTATTATCATTTAAAGAATGAATATCAAGGTCAAGATCTGTTTTCAACCATTCAACGGGTAGAGTATGGCGAAAGTCATTTCTATCTAAAATCCCTTGTTCTTTATATTCATAACCCCCCTTAACAACACCAACAGCCTGAATAGTCTTCGCGCTACTTATAAATAACAGTAAGTCACCTTCATTAATTGCAGAACAAAACTGAGTGATAGTATTTTTATTTTGGCTAGTTAGCCCTTCAAAGTAAATATTCTCTTCAGGGGAACGCTCATCTTGTGCCATATCACCGGTATGCCCCCAACCAATTGCAGCCACATTATTTTTAAAACAATAGTTTTTAATCGTACTAGGTTTTACACCATCAATAGATATCTTCCAAATTCTCGGATTAGTATTCAGTTCGAGGCTTTTCTTAATATTTGTGTTAGTAGCATCATCACTGATTTTTTTAAATACACCTGATAGAACTTTATATTCTATTTGCTTTTCTTCATTTGTAAGAGCACGCAACCCCTCTACAAACTCTTCATAACCATAACTTTGGTGGAATGTTACAAAACGAATACGATCATCATCTACTAGAGATTTGTAGAGCTTTATAAGCTCTTCTCTTTGTGATTTTGCTGTACTCAATGCGGGATTTCTTTTTAGCGCTTCGTATTTTTCAGGCTCAGCAGCTTTTACCGCGGCCTCAATTGTATGGTAAGTCTTACCTGTTCCTGGAGGGCCATATAGGATTTGATTTAAAGGAGATGCAGAGCTATCAAACTCACAGCTGTCATTTATGATCAGTTTTTCAGTAGTATCTTGCTCTGTGGTTTCTTCATCTTGAGAATAATTTATAGGGTTTCTCTGGTCCCCATCCATTTCACCAATTAATTGATTTTTTATTTTTTCTAAAAATGGTGATAGCTCTTCAATTGAGCTTGGTTCTATAACTTTTCTTTCTTTAAAAAAATGTCTATTAACAGATACTCTAACCGTATCTGCAAAAAAACTAACTGAAATACGCGGTTTTCCCTTGCCGCTTCCATCTTTTACACCAAACTTAAAGAAGCGTTTTTTTCTTTGGCGTTGTGTGTTGTATAGCAATCACACAGTGGAAAATACTGACGAATCAAACCATAAACTTCAGTAAACAGTGCTTGTTGCTCGCTACTTCTAGAGTTTAAGAACTCAGCATTAATTTCACTCATATGAGTGGTTAAAAACTCTTCAAATTCCATTTTAATCCTTTAATTTTTTTGTACTGCACAATAATGCTAGCTTTAAAAGTTATAGCGATGCCTTTAATACATCGCTATTTATAGGGTTTTGCATTGCATAAATGCATTTAAACAATTAATTATAACGTTTCAAATTCTAAAATTTAATTGACTATCAAGTTCACATAAGTATTCAACAAAACACTTTTCTATTTTTATTAATTTTGCTATATCAAACTCTTTAGTATTGCCAGTGCCATATAATGCGTCATCCTCATCTTCAGGATCCACTCCATGTTCAGCCTCATCACATAATTGGTCAAAAAGTTCCCTTCTATTAATGTATGGTGATTCACTACAATGAGTTGCAACGGTACTAATTAGGTCTGGATGTGCCTCGTCAAACTTATCACGTTGTAAATTCTCTGGAAATTCAACTAAAGAGTCATAATAGTCTTCTAATTCGCAAGCTAACTGCTCTAACTCATTTGCATCAAAAATAAAATTTTTAGGCCCATTATCATAAGCTATATGTAACTCGTTATGATCTTCAAGCTCAGCTAACAAACTTTGCAAACATGAAACCATAACAGCTTGATCGACTAATGCTTGTGAATAATCAATTCCTATCTTTTCATAATCCGCTTTAATTTCTTGCTCAATTTCTTTTTTATTTATATTTAATTCATTTTCAATAAACGACATATCCATTTCCCTAATATATTTGTCTAATTCGCTAACTTGTAATTGGCTTGCTTTAAACTCACTCTTATGTCTGTCGAATTTAACCATGTCGGCAACAATGCCGACCTACAAATAGCGTGTTACTTCTTACTGGCTTTTGCTGCTTTTTTGGCGGCTTTTTCTAGCTTTTCGGCTTCAAGTCGCGCGGCTTTTATGCGCGCTAATAACTTATCGGCGGGTTCGTCGTTTGGGTCTTGTGGAACAAGTTCACCGCGAAAGGCTTTTGCTAATATCGATTGGGTTAAGTTATCAACACGCTGTTTAGCATTCGCGAGATTCTTTTCTAAGGTATCGGCTAAAGCGAAATATTGTTCGACGAGACGAACGATTTCGGTTTGTTCTTCTATTGAAGGCACAGGGCAAGGAGCAATTGAAAGACGCGATTTATTGATTATCGCAGCATTAACAACCGCGCTTGAGGTCTTATTTAACCAATCATGCAATGTTTTTGACCAATAAAACAAAAACATTTTATTCATTCCGTTTACTGGAATCATTGCGTTTATTTGCTGATTAAATGCAGCATCTTTATCAAGCAGACCAACTTTACCAATCGTACCAATACAAACGACTAAGACAGAGTTCTTTGGCAAAATAGGTGTCTTAGCAGCTCCAATAGTGGAAACATATCTACTGGGTGCGGTAACACAGCCTTCTTTTGTTATTTGTGAAGGGCTTATGAATGGTATATCACCGTCCCAATTAGTATCATCAGTAGTAGATGGTGTTTTCCCTGTAACCATTACAGATACAGAGTCTAAATTAGAAACTAACCAGTCTTTTGTAACACTCTTAATTATTGTTGTATCGTACTCATCTAAATATCCTTCCTGAGGACTTTTATATTTATTCTTCCATTTATCATTAGTAGGTAGTTTCCCTTTTCTTTGAAAACTTTTTAATTGTTCCTCTTCCCACTTTTCTTTTCGAGCATGTAATAAATTATTTAAAACTTCTGTCGGTTTTAATATTTCATTCACCATTCGCCATTGTTCGGTGAGTTTGCCGGAGACGGCGGCGGCGAGGACGGATTGGCGGAAGCGTTTGATGATATCCGGTAAGTTGTTTAGGCGCTGTTGTATGGTGTCGACCTGCGCCAATAAACTATCAAGCTTTTCAACAATGCGCTTTTGTTCTGGGAGTGGTGGAAGCGGAAGATTTAAAAGCTCAACATCTCCTTTTCTTATTGATGGTACTGTCGATGAACGTGAAAACTCTGCAAGTTTAACCGTTCGCAGGTATTGATAAACAAACCTATTCATTTCATTGAGATCACAAGTTACAGCCATAACATTGTTATCAGCTAAACCTTCCTTACCTAAAATAACCCTTCTTTCTAACCTCAAAGCTTCACCAATCTTTGCAAAAAGAGTACTACCGACAGGAAATATCTTGCCTTTCATTTCTTTTTTTACGTCTTCCGTGACATAGAATTCAGAGGTTTTCATACAGATTTCATTTTTCTGAAACGATTTAGAAACATCACCTACTTTATAAACAGGTATATCACCATCTACTATACCTTGATGCTTTTTTGGAAAACCAACTCCACTATTAGCAACCGAAACATTAGACAGGTGGGTGATAGCCCAGCCTTTTGGAGCTTTAGCTTCTTCCTGATGAGCCATTATTCAGCACCCTCAATGACTTTTTTCTCTAAACCAAACTCTTCTGCTAATAACGCAACTTGTCCTTCAGCTTGGTCAATTGCGCCAAGCTCTATCATCAGTTGGTTCATTTCGCGCAGGGCTTCGGTGAGTTCTGTCATCGCTTCAGTTGCTAATACATCTGGCTCTGGCAAGTTTGCAGCATCGGTTATTGAGTTATCTTTAAGCCATGTTATATCTAAGCTGTCGTTTTTAGCTTTAATAAACTCACGTGAGAACTTGCGCCAGCGCGCGTTATCTATTAGCTCAGGGCTATCACTGCTTTTTATATCTTCATCATTGATAGGTGTGGTACAACCCAAAATATTGTAAACACCCTCAGCACGGTCACTTTGACCGTTGGCATCATCACCGTAAACCGCTTCAAAGCTCTCAAGGTATTTGTGGGTAAATGGGCTGCGTTTACCAAAGGTTTGCATGTTGGTGCGTAAGTCGTACACCCAGGTGTTAGTTGTGCAGTCTTTATCTTGATGTGGGTTTTCCGGCGTGCCTTTTTGGAAAAACAACACGTTAGTTTTAACACCTGCAGCGTAAAATATACCGGTAGGCAAGCGTAAAATTGTATGTAAGTTACATTTGTGCATTAAGTCGGTGCGAATTTCAGTGCCTCTGCCGCCTTCAAATAATACGTTATCGGGTATTACCACGGCAGCACGGCCACCTGGTTCAAGGCTATTGTATATGTGCTGCATAAAACACAGTTGTTTGTTTGATGTTGGGTATACAAAGGTACGGGTAATATTAGTGCTGCTTGCCGAGCCAAACGGCGGGTTTGTAAGTATTACGTTGGCTTTAGGTAGGTTTTCGCCATCGTTTCCTAAGCTGTTACCAAGGCGTATTGCACCGCCAAGCTCGTCGTTGCCTTCAATGTCGTGTAATAAACAGTTCATTAATGCAAGGCGGCGGGTTTCGGGTACTAGCTCAAGCCCAACAAAGGCACGCTTCATTTGGAATTCTTGAGTGTCGTCGTCTAGGTCGTCTAAATCGTTGGTTTGGCTTTTAATGTATTTGTCGGCTTCGATTAAAAAGCCAGCGGTACCTGCTGCGGGATCTTGAATAATTTCACGCGGCTGTGGCTTTAGTAAACGCACCATCGTTTCTATTAGTGGCCTTGGCGTAAAGTACTGGCCAGCGCCCGATTTAGTTTCGTTAGCGTTTTTTTGTAATAAACCTTCGTACATGTCGCCAAAATCGTCACGGGTTTTAACTATGTTTTCACCGTCGCCGCTTTCGTACCAATCTAGGCTGTCCATTGTGGTTACAAGCTCTGTAAGCTGCCCAGCATTGGTAATAGTGGTGTTTACGTTTTGAAATATAGCACGCACAATAGCGTGGTTGTCGTCACCAAGCTGTACCAGCATGTTGCGGTAAAACTGTAGTTGGTCGAGCCCTATTTTTCCTTTTAGGTCGTTCCAACGCATACCTTGTGGTAGTAAGTCGGTTTCGGTGCCTGTTTGCTCGGTCATTTTTAAAAACAGCAATGTGGCCAGCTCGTTTACATAGTTTTGATAAGACACACCGCCATCGCGCAGGGTGTCACACATTTTCCAAAGTTTGGCTACTAAATCATTGTTGTTCATAGTGTCTCTTCATTTTAGGGCTAACCTTAAGGCCAACCGCTTTACAGTGTTTGGTATTGTAATATAAGGGTTAAGGTAAACCTGCATTAATTACGCAGGTTGCTCCCACATATAGTTATTAAATTGTTCTAGCACTTGGTTAAGCTCATTGTTAAAAATAGCATCGAGCTTGCGCTTACCACCTCGGCGGCGGTAATTACCGGTTTTAAAGGTGTCGTCGTCAATGGCTACTTGCTCTTTTAAGCTATTGGCTAAGCGCTCTAACCATTGTAATTGCTCGTTGCTCCACGGTTTTTGCTGCTTTATTTTAGCCAGTGCGTTATTTACACGCTCATCAAACGGCAGTAATGCATCGCCGAGTGCTGCGCGGCGAATATGCCCTATTAACCGTGCAGCAATATCTTGGTTGGTGGTTTTTTTCCATGCAACCCTAAGAGTTGACTCGTCAAACGATTGCGCATCAAACCACTCTTGCAGCTCTATTAATGCTTTACGGGTTAAGTCTTTCGGTTTAGTTATAACGGTTTGCAGTGCAGCTTGGCTGTTTTCGCTTTGCTCTACGAGTTTGTCGAACGCGTCTAAAAAGTCTTCGGCGTTGTCGTAATCGCCATAGCCTTCTTTAAATTCTATTAGCTCGTCTTCTATGTCGGTAAAAATAGGCTCGTGTCGTAGCTCGTTTATTTGCTTTTTAAGGTGCTCTAGGTTTTCGACAAGTTTTGGAAGTTGAGTAAAAACTTCAGCGCTTTGCTCTGGCCCTTTAGTTTTTAGGGTTTGTGCAAGGCTTGCAAAATCGCAACCGGCAGCACCGGCTAATACGGTATCTAAGCGTTTTATTGATTGGTCTATTTGCGCTGACTTGTCTTGATTAAATACACCATGACCGACAATACGCTGTACTTTAGCCACTAATTGCTCGTGGCTGTGGTGTGCAAACGAGCGGCCATCGGCCTCTAATGTTTTATAAGTTTGAGAGTCGGTTATTTCGTTTACTAAGGTATTTAACTCTACTTTTGGACGCACAACGACTGGGCGCATTGTATCTACCGATTCGAGCGAGTCGTATAAGTCGACGGCATCGTAAATAGTAAAGTTAACTTTGCCAACCTCTGGGCATAAACGTGTGGCGCGCCCTTTCATTTGCTCGTACAAAATACGGCTTTTTACTTTACGTAAAAACACGAGGTTACAAATGCTCGGTACGTCTATCCCTGTAGTGAGTAGGTCTACTGTTACCACAATATTAGGTAAACGCTCTTTGTTGTAGCGGGTGATCATACTTTGTATTTTTTTAGGATCTTTGTCGCTTTCGCCGGTTATTTTAATAATGGCGTCGTGCTCAAGGTTTGGGTAATGCTTTTTAAAAGCTTCACGCAGCTCAATCACCATATTATCGGCATGGGTGTTGTTTACACAAAATATGAGTGTTTTTTGCTTACCTGTTGGGTCGAGCTTAGTAGCGAGTGATTCGGCAACTATTTTATTAAAGTTTGATGCAATAATATCGCGATTAAAGCTGGCTACTTCAAAGTCGCGTTCGTCTTCAAGGGTGTCTTGAATTAGCTCCCCTTGAGAGGTTAAGCGTGTTACCTCTGAGCCTTTATCGATATAAATACCGTTTTGATTAAGCTTGGTAATAATTTTTATAGGGGGCGCTTGGTCTATTAAATAGCCGTCTATCACCGCTTTGCGGTAGCTGTAACGATACACAGGTAAACCAAAAATGTCGGTTGTGTGTAATGCAGGTGTTGCAGTAAGCCCTATTTTTACTGCATCAAAATGGTCAAGTATTCTGCGGTATGTTGATACGTAGTCGAGCTGGTTCCTAAATTCCATTTCACCATCGGTTTGTTCTTTATCAAGAATATAACCACGGTGTGCTTCGTCTACTATTATGCAATCGTAGCGCTCAACTGGCATAAATTCATCGCTTTGTAGCGTACGCTTAACTAACGATTGAATAGTTGATACATGTATTTTAGTTGCGTCTGACGGGAACTTATCGGTCAGGCCTTTTATATTAAATATGGTGTTAAAAGGCACATCGTTTATGCGTGTGTCATCAAACGAGTTTAATGCTTGCTCACCCAATGAGCGCCTATCGACCAAAAACAAAATACGATTAAATCGGCGTGATTGTATTAGTCTGTACATTAGCGCAATGGCGGTACGGGTTTTACCTGTACCTGTTGCCATAGCAAGTAGTATATTTTGCTGACCTTTTTTAATGGCTTGCTCGGTGGCTGTTATTGCTTCTTTTTGAAAATAACGAAGGCCTAGGCCTGTTGGTTCGTTAGCTTCAAGCCATTGCTGCGCAGCATCTATGTTGCCATCGAGCTTAGATTTTAGTTCGCCTGGTGTATGCCATGCCGGTAATGCTTTAGCTTGGTTACTCACTTTACGTACATCGCGATACCATATACCGCTTTTGCTTAATAACTGGCGGCGATATTCTCGCCCATTTGTTGAAAATACAAACGGTATTTTATAGCTGCGTGCGTTTGGCTCTTTGGATTCTTTCCAGGTAATTTGGTAGCTGTTTTGAGTTTGTAGTTGCTCTGCTACCTTTTGATGCTCTGGATCGTTTGCAGCTCGCGCTTGAATTTCGGCGCTTAAATGCTCAAGGTTAAAGTAAACACTGTAACGCTCAGCCTCTACTAATTTGCCGCATACGTCGGTATTTATTTTTTTAGCCTCAACAACCCCTACCGGTTGTAAACCCACAAACAATACATAGTCGGCAAAGCCTGTTTTACCTGTTTCGTCAGCATCGGTTGGCCACTCTGCTATAGCTAGGTTTTTACCTATTTGTGGGCGCGTACCGTTTGCATAATTTAGCACGGGCGTGTCGGCAGACCAGCCTGCATCACGCAATTGCTGATCAATAAGAAAGCGCGTTTCTTTTTCTGATAGGTCTAATCGGCGGGCGGCTGCACGCTGAGTGATCTCTTGTTTATATGCTTTGCGCTCTGCTTGTGTTTTTTGTGCAAGCTCTGCTTCTTTGGCTTGTAGCTGTGCTTCAAGCGCATTTACTCGGTCTTGTGTTTGTTGCTCGGTTTCTTGATGCTTGCCTTCTAAAATAGCAATATATCCACTTAATGCAGTAAGTTGGTTTTTGTTTTGGGCAAGTTCGCTATCTGTTTGCGCATTACTATTTAATGCTTGTTGTAGCGCTGCTTTTAGCTCTGTTACTTGGTGTTGGTATTCGTTTTCTTGTTGGCCGTCTGGTAGTACAAAAATAGGCGCTGCAAAATCAACGTCTTTATTAATTAGTCGGTAATACCAAATACTTAAACGAAACGCTAAACGCAATGCCATTTCGGCATCGTCTAAATCATTATGGTAGTCGTGAACGGCTTGATTACCTACTTTACGCAGCACATGGAAAATATTGATTATGGAGTCATCAACCCATGAGATTTTTGCAAGCTCTCTGATTAGGTCTACTTGCGTAGGGGGGAGTTCTAAATCAAGAAGTTTAGCAATGTGCTTGGCTGACGCTTCTCCAAACATACGCAGTTTTACTAATGTGGTATTAGGATCGTCAGGAAAATTCTTTTCTGCAGCAAACGCTATGCGATAAAGAATATCGTTCACACCTTTTAAGAATTCAAAGTTTGATTTTTTCACTGGCTACTTCTCCTTTTACTCAATATGTATTGGCAACTTGTGTACCAATACTATTGTCCTTTTTATTTTTCGTGTTTGATGTTTAGGCGCTTCATCCAATTACTAAGCGTTTGGTGATCTTTTAAATTAAGCATTTGAGCCGCATGGCTTTTAACATTTCCACTTGCCTTTAAAGCAGCTAAAACATAAGCTTTTTTATAATTATCAACTAATTGCGTAATATCTATTTTATCGTCGTATGACAGTGTAATATCTGTAAAACTTTTATTTTTAGCACGGTTTATCATGGCACTTGCTAAGTCATTTTCAGTTATTGTTTGTGAGTCAGACCATAAAAAAGCACGGTTTAATGTACTCCACAGCTCTCTAATATTCCCTTGCCACGGCTGAGATAAAATAAACTTTATTCCCTTTTCGGAAATATTTTTACTTATGTAGTCGGGATGTTTGCTACCTGCTTTATTTATTTGCTCTACAAGTTGATTAACAATAACAGTGATGTCTTCAATGCGCTCTCGTAGCGCTGGCATTTGTATAATGCCCACTGCTAAGCGGTAAAATAAGTCTTCGCGGAACTTACCTTCTTCTACTAGCTTTGATAAATCTTTATGTGTGGCTGCAATAACTCGAACATCGACATTAGTGGTTTGGGTGTCACCTAAACGGTTGATTTCGCCTTGTTGTAATGCCCTTAAAAGCTTTACTTGAATTTCGGGGGTTAATTCACCTACTTCATCTAAAAATAAAGTACCGCCGTCGGCTTGTTCAAAAAGCCCAGGGTGATCTTTTTCAGCTCCGGTGAATGCCCCTTTTTTATGACCGAACAAGGTTGAGTCAACAAGGTTTTCTGCAAATGCCCCGCAGTTAATTACTTTTAATGGCTTATTTGCTCGCAAGCTTCCTTTATGAATGGCTGTGGCCATTAGCTCTTTACCGGTTCCGGTTTCACCAAGAATAAGTGCGGGTACTTCTGAGGCTGCAATTTTTTTAGCTTTATTGACTACATTTTGCATTTGCACTGATTTTGCAGTGAGTTTTGAAAAAGCTTGCTCAATTTTAGGCTCTGAGATTGCCGTATTCGCTATGTTTTTAGATGCTGACTTTACATACTCTTGGCCAAAATCAATGGGGATATCAACGTGTAGCAACTCATTTTGTGGGGTTGCTTGAAGAAAGTGAACGTTCGATTTACCTTTACCGATAAGCACAGATAAAGTGGTCATTGCTGGCGTGCCAGAGGTCAGGTTTATTGATAACGAATCTGCCTCTTCACTTAATTTATTGATCCAAAGCGCTGTTACCTGATGAATAGACTCATAATCAATTGGGCTGACTATATTGGCTTTGTATACCTGAATATCATGATATGGTTTTCCAATTGTAGCCATTCGCTTTTTTACAAAGCCTTCAAACTTTTCCCAATACTTATGCTGATGATTAGAGAGTATTACAATTTTATCAAAAGGAGTTTGAGAGTTAATAGCGATAGTTGATATTGAGGCATTTTTTTCACCATCGAGCATATTATCAATGTCTTTGGTGCCCAGCCAAGAAAGAAGTATATTCACAGTCCGCTTGCTCATATTGTTACTTTGTAAACTATATTACATTAAATAATATAATTTACCCATAAAAAATAGCTACTTAACCTTCTTTTTTATATGAAGATTAATACAAATGGATTGGTAAATTGCTTAAAAGCTTAGCTGACTTGTTTTATGCTAATACAGCCTTTTTATGCGTTTTAATAAAAGAGGTTGCGATCCTATTTAATTTATTTAATAATCTTTTCAGAGCTTTACTGATGAGCTCGTTTCGCCCACTTTAAGCGCAGTCCTGTCGGATAATCATACTCTCAAATAAAAATAGTTAAACATTTAACATGCGTAATGTTAGTGGGCGGACGTAAGCATATTTAAGGTTTACACTATGAATCAGTTAGAACAATACTTTCCTTCTGGCCTGTCTATTTCTCGCGCCAAAAAAGATGCAAAAAAACTAAAAAAAGCAAAGGCAATCCCTTTAAACCAAGCACTAGATGAAATTGCTCAAAGTGAAATGAATTTAACTTGGGAGCAAGCATTAAAGGCTTTGTCGTCCAACGATTATGGACAAAATGAGCCCCTGAACGAGGAAATGTTAACGTTGCCAGAAGCAGTATTAAGTGCAGAACAAACATCGTCTGAAACAATGTCCGAAGAAAGTTGTGAACAGTCAGATGAACAAGATGAGTTATTAGATGAAGATGAAGATGAATATGATGAAGAGAAGGGGGAAGTAAATTTCACCCATACAATATATAACTCACAGCTAATAGCATTTGAAGAGATGGTAGACAAGAATAGTGGACAGGCAGATACATTTATATATCCTGCAAACGAAGTTTTCATTCAGGGTAATGGAAATGGTACTAAGCTGTGGCCGTCACCATTGGCTGCAACCGAAAGCAATGCAGACCTCTTCTGCGATATGCTTAATAAGTTCAGCCTACGTATTTTTGAGTATGACCTAATAGATACAATCTATGAAGACGAAATTGGTGAAACTTCTTATGAAATGTGGTATGAATCAAACTGTCCAATCTATGAATCTAGTGACTGTGAGCGCGAAATTACCGCAGACCCAGACTACATACATGTTAAATCACAGCGTTCACTATATTTCGTAATAAGTATGGTTCGCTCCACCCTGATAAGCTGGGAATTAGAAATGTAGCTAGCGTAAATTTGCTGGCTTTACTTACTCTATATTTTAATAAAGTAAAGCCATATTAATCGTATTGCTGATATCTGGGAGCGAAATGCTCCCTTTATATAAAAACACTTAAAAAAAACAAAAACACAGTGTAATTTTGCTTTTAATGTCAACAAAACGATTGGGCTAAATTTAAACCTTGCCATTAAAAACACCTATCTACTTCGAAAAAACCATTAAAAACCTACAAATATTGCCGTTCGTATTATTTTTAAATTAAAAACAACTAAAGGCTTGCATTATAAAACAGGAGCATTTAAAGTTCGAAACATAAGAGGTTAGCAATGTTATTCCTCTGCAGTCTCCGTGGTAAATGGAGAATAATAAAAATATACAATTAGTTCATAAAAAATTAGTTAGCCTGTTGTGCTACTAAGTTGGGTTCCCCGCTTTGGCGGGGGTGAACGGCAAAACGCTGTAGCAAAAAAAATTTAGTTAGACAGTCGTGCTGCTAAATTGGTTTCCCCGCTTTGGCGGGGGTGAGCGACAAAACACTGTAGTAAAGAAAGTTTAGTTAGACAGTCGTGCTGCTAAATTGGTTTCCCCGCTTTGGCGGGGGTGAGCGACAAAACACTGTAGTAAAGAAAGTTTAGCTAGACAGTCGTGCTGCTAAATTGGTTTCCCCGCTTTGGCGGGGGTGAGCGACAAAACACTGTAGTAAAGAAAGTTTAGCTAGACGGTCGTGCTGCTAAATTGGTT
>Ga0208334_100127_pt1 | contig 37505 bp, 32 predicted proteins | sample DeeseametaMP0900_FD_184201 | JGI IMG/M metagenome (GOLD analysis project Ga0208334, IMG submission 184201) | Marine microbial communities from the Deep Indian Ocean - MP0900 (SPAdes) | ecosystem: Environmental > Aquatic > Marine > Oceanic | place: East of Durban, South Africa, South Indian Ocean...
GTTTTAAGCTGCGGGCTTAGCCTTTATGGGCTAATAGGCTCTAACCGTTTGCCTGCTACTTGCAATGCAAACTTACGCAACGTTTTAAGCTGCGGGCTTTCGGTTTGCCAATAGTGCCAGTACAAAGGTGTATCAATATAATATTCTGGGAATAAATCGACTAACTCGCCTTTTATCAGCGAATCTCCTAGCTGTAATGTAGGTAATAGCCCATAACCTAGGCCTGCTATCATGGCTTGTTTAAATCCCTCTGACGAAGGGTAAATATGGGTAAACAGTGGGGCTGAGCCATTAATATCTTCTAAAAACTGGTGTTGTAGCTTGTCATACTCACTAAATACCAAGCACGGTAAATGCGCTAATTGCGAAAGCTCAGTAAGCTTATGTTGTTTTATAAAATCGGGGCTTGCAATGGCTTTGTAGCGTATGGCGCCAAGTGGGCTAACTAGGCCGCCATTAACGGGCTCGGGGGATGAGCTAATACACACCATAACCTCGCCGTCTTTCATTCTTTTATGGGCAATGGATTGATCTTCACTAATGACTTCAAAGCGTAATTTGCACGCAAGCTCTGTATCTAATACGGCGAGTGCTTCGGGCAGCCAGGTGGCAAGCGAATCCGCATTAGCAGCAAGCTTTACGCTAAGCGGGGTATTTAAATCTGTGTGCTCGTTAAGTGCCTCTACATTAAGGGCTACTTCTAGCTGCAATACTTGCTGTAAATGGTTAAGTAAACGTTTACCAAGTGCCGTGGGCGTTGGCGGTTGGGTTCTTATTAATACGGGCTCGCCTAGTTTGGCCTCAAGCTGATGAATACGCCTACTCACCGCCGATTGGGTAATAAATAATTTTTTAGACGCCTTTTCAAATCCGCCTTCACTTATAACGGCACTAAGCGCATTGAGTAACTGGTAATCAATCATGAGTTTTACGCATATAACAATAAATATATTCATTGGATTTGTAACAGAATACCCCCTACCCTGCAAGGCATTGGATAACAGGTTTTATTTGAGTGGATTAGAAGTATGTCGTTTTTGTCGGGTGTGATGTTAGGGCTGAGTTTAATTATTGCCATTGGGGCGCAAAATATTTGGATTTTAAGCCAATGTATGGCGGGCGCTAACCGTTTTGTTTTAGCTGCGGTTTGTATACTTTGCGACGCCACATTAATTATTGTAGGTGTATTTGCCGCTAATGAGTTAAAGCTATGGCTGCCGGGGTTATTACCGTGGTTAACGTGGGGCGGTATAGCTATGTTACTTTACTTAGCATTTGGCTCTGCGCGCAGCGCAATTAAAGGCACATCGGGGTTAAAAGTAACTCAGGTAATAAAAGTGAGCTGGTGGAAAACGGCCCTTGCGGCCTTTGCTATAAGCTTACTAAATCCACATGTTTATTTAGACACCGTATTACTGCTTGGCAGCATTGGCGCATTACAACCCGTGCCTATGCACTTTGCTATTGGCGCTTGTGTGGCCTCTGTTATTTGGTTTAGTAGCTTAGTGTTGTTTGCGCCAAAATTAAAAAAGGTTTTAAGCTCCCCATTTAGATGGCGCGTATTTGATAGCTGTATTGCGGTTATTTTATGTTTTGTAGCGTTTCAGTTATATAACGTGCCAAGCCAATAAGCCAAAACAGCGGTAGTTATGTATTTAACTACCGCTGTTGTTAGCCATTTTTTAAAAGACTAAGACATTATTTTATAGAGTAATTCTCGCACTGTGGCCGGTTCAAACGGTTTATCACAAATGGCATCAACTCCTGCTTGCGCAATATTAGCTAGGTGAGTGTCGTTTGCCTCTGAGCTCACCATTAAAATAGGAATATGCGAGTAAGCATTTGAGCCACGTACAGTTTCGGTTAGTTCGCGACCATCCATTTCTGGCATGTTGTAATCGGTAACGATTAAATCGAACGATTGCTCACTAAGGTGCGCTATAGCTTCTTTTCCGTTTTCGGCTTCTACCGGTTCGGGGATCCCCATGCCAGCAAGCACGCGTATTATGTGTTTACGAGCAAAGCGGCTGTCGTCTACTACAAGTACGCGAAGTAGCGTTACATCAAAATGATTAAGATCTACTTCTTCTTCGCTTATTATATCGAGAGTTGCTTTGAGTGCGCGAGTAATGGCTTTTGCGCTAAAAGGCTTAGGTAAAATAGCCAACACACCGGATTGGCGTAGTTGCTCAAGGTACTTTTTATTACGCTCGCTCGATATAAGCATAAAAGGTTGATGTTCAGTGGCGGGGTTAAGTCTTATTTTTTGCAATAATGAGTCGGCGGTGCCGTCTGATAAGTACATCGAGCTTATTACTAGGTCTGGGTGGTAACTTTCAAGTAACGATAAAACCTGCGCTTGAGTAGCCGCAGTTTCTACTTGTTTAACACCACTTTCTGCAAGCGATTTTATTATTATTTTTTGCTGAACCTCTGAAGGCTCTACAAGTAAAATGGACAAGTTTGCTATTGCAGTTAGGTCGCTCATTCAAGTCTCTTTGGTATTGTTATAATGAGGATAATAATAACATTATTGACTCGTTAATATTATATAAAGAGATTGTAATATTTAAGAAAACATTAGCAATCTCTTTAAAATATAGCACTTTCTAATTAGATTGGATGTATTCTAATGCATTCATTTTTTTGTACGTTACATTGCTGTGCATTATGTGAACAGGGTTAGGGTCTACTACTTCTACAGGTATGTCGTAATTACGGGCTACTTCTAATGCCATTTGGGTGATATTTACACTAAACGAGGTGCCCATAAATACAATTTTATCGGCGTTGAGCATACGCTGTTGTGCTTCGGTTATTCTGTAAAGCTCAGTGTAAAATTCATCGAACAACAACACAAAAGGCTTAAACGAATGATTAAGCTCAGGTGTTTGGTTTTGAATATTAAATAGCTCAAAAAGAGACTCATGCAGGCGGCTTTCATCCACACTATCCCACGGAGTCATAAGCGGTTTAACGGCTTCGCCTTGCTCATGAAATAGCGTCATTTGATCGAGCCTGCCGTGTATAGCAATGTAATTTTTGTTACCGGCTTTGCCATCAAGACCATCTATGTTTTGGGTTATTAAATTTTTATCGCTCAGCCAATGGTGTACTTCATTCGGGCCATGGTTACGATAGGCAGCAAAACGGTTGTAATACCAAGCTAAAAACTCGCGTGGATTATTTTGATACATAGCGCGCGTGGCCATTTCCATAGGCGTATAGTTTTTACTACCTATAGTCCAAAAGCCATCTTCGCCTCTAAATGTAGGTATGCCGCTTGCCGCACTTACCCCTGCACCGGTAATATAAAGTGTATTCACTGTGTTACCTCGTACCCTAATACATCGCTTATTACTTGCTGCTGATTGTTCATGCCGCCAATACGATATAAAGCCCCATTGTGCTCAAGTAGGCCACGGTGATCCATACTGCCAACAGCTACATTAGGTAATACCTGCCACGTGTTTTGCTTTATATTAAAACGCCACACATGGTTACTCGCCGGGGCGGGCTGTTTATTGTAACCAATACCGTTGTAGTTATAGGGGTTATTAGAGCCGCCAATCATGTAAATATTGTTATTGTAGCTAGTAGCAGCCATACGGTAATGCGACTCCCCCGTTGGGTGGGGCAAAGTACGCCAATCTATTTTTAGCGGATTGTTGGCATTTATTGTGCCTTTTAAGCACTGAGCAACACCTGCAAACGAGCGGCGAGAATCTGGATTTGCTTGGGTTTTAACGCCATCGCAAATAACAATAGTATTACCACTAATAGCAGCCGCTTGGCCAAATACAGGCTCACCTAAAAAAGGCGACGCCTGCTGCCATGTATTGTTTTTAGTATCGTAAACTTGCACTAAATTTACATTGCCATCGTTATGCCAGCCGCTAATAAGGTATATGTAACGCTCTTTGTAGCTTAGCGCTACGCTGTCATCAACCGGTACAGGCATACTTGCAAGGTGCTTATATGTATTGTTTTTTATATCGAAACGGTACACATCGGGGCTTGAAATTTCAGTATGATCGCTATCTACCGTGTAGCCACCAAATATATAAGCGTATTCACCTAAGCCAACAGCAGTACTGGCTAAGCGCCCCTTTAATGGCAAACTTGAAGGCACACTCGCTTGTTGCTGCCATGCGCTGTCGCCCAGTTTTAGTGAAAATACCTTATTGTGTACATCTGTGTGTTGTTTGTTTTTACCTAGCCCCATAAAACTCAAAAAATAGCGTTGGTTTTCAACAGTAACCTTAGCTACGGCATTGTTTGCAACGGGTTCGGGTAAAGCAGGAAGGCTTGCTAGCGCAATAGAAAAAAGAAGGCTCATAAAAACAAATAATATAAAAGTGACTAATACACTTAGGGTAAATTATTTTACCTGCATGAACCAGCTAACTATAAGTAATTTACCTTATTAATGCGTGTGTTTAGGTGTGCTGCGTTTTACAAACCATCTAATGATTAATGGCGTAGCCAGCGAGCTAAATTAGATAAGCGTATTTACAAGCAGCGCCTAATTTACACCGCCTTATTACTTGATTTTGAGGCTTTTTTGTTAATTTTATTTAAAAACTACAAAACTTTAATAATTTAGCGTTAAGTTTTAAAACATCCTTACTACTTAGTAATTTATGCTAGTTAGCCTAATAAAGTGTACTTTTAGCAATATAAAGTATGCTAATATTTTGTGGTAACAAATGTTTTACAAAAATATATCCTGTTTTTGATTTTTGATCCCTGTGGAGAAACCTAGGTGAAAATACCTAAAAAGTTATTGTGCTCACTTATTATTGCCTCACCAATACTTGCTGCAGAACCATTAAACGACGATGACTTAGACCTTGACGCGTTAATGGGAATGGATGTTCAAGCAACTTCTGCAATGAAACGAGCACAATCGGCCTTTAACACCGCCTCTTCTATTTATGTGCTAAGCAAAGAGCAAATTACAAGCTCGGGCGCTACCTCTATTCCTGAGGCATTAAAAATGGTGCCAGGCCTTGCCGTAAGACAACTTGATAACAATCAATGGGCTATTTCTGCACGCGGTGTTGCTTCACGCTATTCCAGCAAATTATTAGTAATGATAGATGGGCAAAGCCTATACACCCCCAAATTTGCGGCTGTGTATTGGGAGTCGTTGCATGTGCCTTTATACGATATTGAACGTATTGAGGTTATTCGTGGTCAGGGCGGGTTGTTATGGGGTAATAACGCAAATAACGGCGTGATCAATATCATTACTAAAAATAGCTTAGATACACGCAACACTTACGCTAAAGCAATTACAGGTAATCAAATAAATGCCGACATAAGCCTTCGCCATGGTGGTGATATTTCTGATATTGGTAGTTACAGGGGCTACTATAATACTAAAAATACCGCACCTTCTAAAAAAGGCAGCCGCATTAAACCTAATGACTTTACTAAACAGCACGCTGGCGGCTTTAGAGCTGATTTTACGCCAAGCGATGAGTGGTCAATCCTCCTGCAAGGGGATCATACCCACACAGAGCACGGCCAAAACCTTACTGGGGTAGTAGATGCGTCTAACCGCAGTCAGCAATTTCCAACTATTGCAGATAGGCGCGATACACGATTAATGACCCGTGTTGAGCATCGTCTTTCAGATAATGCAAACCAAATGCTGCAAATGTCGTGGCTTAAACAACATGGTGAACAACCCTATATAAATGAAGATTTTGAATCGATTGACGTTGATTATCAAATGAACTTTATTGCCGGTGCACTCCAGGTAGATTGGGGGCTTAATTATCGATTTAATGATATTTCTTTTCAAGACAGCATTTTTATTAATAGCGATAAAGACCTAGAAGACCTTCATCAATACGGTGCCATGCTGCAAGCGCAATACAGTGTTATTCCAGATACGTTAAACCTCATTGTAGGCACAAAAATAGAGCATAACGATTTAACCGGTTGGGAAAACCAACCCCTTGCCCGCTTTACCTATCAGCCAAATAGCGAGCACCTAGCATGGGGTTCAATTTCACGTAGTGTGCGTATTCCTACATTAATTGAATTTAACGATAACTTTAGAGTAAATGGCCAAAAAATCTCAGATGTTATTGGCATGCAGTCGGGTATTGCTGAAATAGATCAATACCATATAGCTACATTTTTAAATGGTAACGATAACGTAAAAGCCGAAAATTATATCTCGTACGAGCTAGGCTACCGTATATCAAAGGCGGAGTGGTCTTTAGATGTTTCTGCATTTAATACGCAAGCGGATGATGTTGCCGTAATTAGTTTAAACCCCCATGTAGAACAATTTATACCTGCATTAAACTTTTACTTAGCCGGGGAAGTGTCACAAGCATTTGCGGCGCTTCAAACAACAAGCTTAGATTACGACTTTGTTTCGGTAGGTGAAACCACCACAACCGGCGGTGATTTATTGTTCTCGATGCAACTAATGGACGACTTAAGCAGCGAAGTTGGTTACAGCTATACAAAAATAGATTACGACTTACCTAATGCAACGCGCCCTACTATTGGCTACGACTCAGTAAACAGACAATTATTTACTAAACTGAATTACCAATTAACTGAGCAGCATTCTATTTTTGCCACGCTAAGAGCCGAAAACTCAAGTACTTACAATACAGATAACTACACCGCTGTAGACCTTACATGGAACTGGAAAATAAACAATAGCTGGGCCACAGCAGTATCAGGCAAAAATTTATTTGCAGGCTCACACATAGAATACGCCAATACTCGCGAAACATTTACGGTTCCTAATTACATAGACGAGTGTGTTACGTTTTCTGTTAGTGCAACATTTTAAGAGAGCCAATGCTTAAGCCTTTAAATCGATTGCTTTACCTATTTTTTTGCCTTGCGCTTTGTACAAGCTCAAGCGCGTTTGCGGTGCAAAAAGAATATGTGCTTAAAGCAGGCTTTTTATATAACTTTGCCCGTTTAGGGCAATGGCAATCTGCACCCGAAAACGGCTCCGACTTTTTAATTTGTAGCCCCGACAGCCAATTTATAGCAATAGCAAATGCCGCCCTAGAAAACAGAAAAGTACATAAACGCCACTTACGAAATAAACTAACTCCCCTCGAGGCAACTGCACTTGAGGGCTGTGATATAGTATTTATTACCGATAATACCTATAACATGTGGTTAGATGCCCACCCCGCGCTTAATTTAAAAAATACAATGATAGTTGGCGAAACCGATGGCTTTATAGCCGCACAAGGACATATTCGATTTTTTCTTTCAAGTAGTAAGGTGCGCTTTGAAGTTGCCCCAAGCAAGCTTAAAAAAGCAGGCATTACTATGAGCTCAAAAGTGCTGCGCCTAGCACGTGTAGTTGAGGGGTAAATAATGAAAAACTACTTCTCACTCAACTCAATGAGTAAAAAGCTGCTGTTTATTTTAATGAGCGTTGCGCTTATTTCTACCGCTACCGTTACTGCTGTTTTTAGCGCGTATGAGCTAAAAACCGCAAAACAAGAACAAACACAAAGCCTAAAATCACTCTCGCAAATATTAGCCCCCAATATTAGTACTGCTTTAATATTTTACGACACCGCCGCAATAAAAGAGCTGATTGAGCCGTTATTAATGCGCTCCGATATTGTATCGGTAGACGTGATAAACAATTTTAGCCAACAACTTGCAAGCGTAACGTCGCCTAAATACAGCCAAGAAAGCTCAGCCCCGCATACAATAGAAGTAAAAACACCATTAACAATTGACGCTCAACGCTACGGTACGCTGATTGTGCGCGCCGACGACAGTGACCTAAACGACAGAGCCGCTTTTTATGGCCGGTTTATTATTGTATTAATGATTTTTAGCTTTATTTTAAGTTTGCTTGTATCGCTAATGCTCAGAAAACGTTTTTTAAACCCCATTTTATATTTAGCACAAACAGCAGAGAAAATTACCTCATCTAACGACTATAGCTTACGTGCTAAAGAGCTTTCAAAGGATGAAGTGGGTAAGCTAACAAGCTGTTTTAATACCATGCTGCAAACTATAGAACAGCGCGACAACCTGCTAGAAAACCAAGTAAAACGAAGAACAAAAGAGCTCGAAAATGCCAATGTTCAGCTGCATCAATATGCCTATCAAGATGGCTTAACCGACCTACCTAATCGCCGTTATTTTTATGAGCACCTGCAACAGCTTGTAAGCACACCTGAACAACCATTTTCTTTGGTATTTATTGATTTAGATGGCTTTAAAGAAGTAAACGATAGCTTAGGCCACGACTTTGGTGATTTATTACTTCACGAAGTGGCTAAGCGACTTCGCCGATGCTTAAAACAGCAAGACATAGTGGCGCGCTTAGGCGGTGATGAGTTTACCCTAATACTCAAAGGAATAAGCGATACAACAGCGGTTTCGCACATTGCACACGATGTAATGAAAAGCCTGACCCGAACAATAACCATAAAAAACGAACATGTGCAGGTAACCGCGAGTATAGGCGTGGCGTTTTTTCCGCATGACGGCATATCGGTCGAAACCTTAGTTAAACGAGCCGACCAAGCGATGTATTTGTCAAAAAGTAAGGGGCGAAACAGGTTTGAGTTTTTCTCATACGAAATGGAAGAGCTGGCGATTGAAAAGCGCCGCCTTATAGAAGAAATACGCATTGGCTTAAATAACAACCAATTTGAACTTTACTATCAGCCAATATGGGACCCCCATTCACGTACGCTAAAAAAAGCAGAAGCGCTGATCCGTTGGAACCACCCAGAGCGAGGCATTATTGGCCCTGTTGAATTTATCGATATAGCAGAGCAAAATGGCTTGATAAAAGAATTAGGTGAATGGGTTAAATCGCAAGCTGTTCGCGATGCGGTGCAGTTTAATAAACTAAGCTATACACCGGTGCAAATTAGTGTAAATACCTCACCTTTAGAAATTGATCGCGACGGTGTTTGGGTTACCCAATGGGTAGAGGCGTGCAAACTTTATAATTTGCCACCTCATACTATATTAATTGAGATAACTGAAAATAGCTTAATGGACCCAGATAACGCGATTCAGCACCATTTAAAACGCCTTAATGCGCTTGATATAGACATTGCCATTGATGATTTTGGTGTTGGGTACTCTTCGCTTGCGTACTTGCAGCAGTTAGACATTGATATACTTAAAATAGATCAATCGTTTATACAAAATATTGAAGCCAATAGCAGCAGTATAGCGCTAATTAAAGCCATTATTACTATGGCGCATAACTTAGGGGTAGAAGTGGTCGCCGAAGGGGTAGAAACACCAACCCAACAAGCACAACTAATCGCGCTGGGCTGTGATTACATTCAAGGCTACTTATATTCTAAACCGCTTTCAAAGCAAGATTTTATAAATAGCCATCTGCAAATAAAAGCAACCGTTGAATAACCTACAACCAGCGCGGTACGGTTTGCTTATATTTTAGGTAGTCATTATTAAAACGCGTGACTAAATGCGCTTCTTCAACGGCTATTTGTTTATAAAGCGCATATAAGCCCACAGCAAGGCAAATTAAGCTAAATAAGCTTGGTAATGCTAAAAAGAACCCCAGCTGAGCAGTTGCCACACCGACATACATAGGGTTGCGCGAAAAACTATATAACCCGGTAGTTTTAAGCGTTTGAGGCCCATTTGGGTCTATACCCGAGCGCCAAAGTGAGGCCATATGAAAATGAACAACCATACTAAGCACAAAGCCCGCCGTGAGCATAATATTGCCAAACATAACACCCGGCCACCCATTTAAGGTATAAAACATACCTAAGTAGTTATCGGTGGCAGGCACAAACACACGCAGCACACACACAAACCATATAGCAGCTCTAAAAAACTTAAACGCCATATGATTCCACCAGCTAGTACAAAACTTAGCGCCAGGAAAAATAACACCCGCAGGCGTTGAACGGTTTTTATAAATAATTCTAACGGTGTAAAACCCCGCCACAAACGTATAAAAAAGCGCTAAATACACACGCGTAAATTCGATTAGCGAAGCAGAATCATCTATCAACGGTTGGTAACTCATTAATTTATTTTCTTCATCCTTTTATAATAATTTCATCATAATGGTCATGCTATTCATTAACAAGGTTAGTGTGCTAAAAACGTATAGTGGGCTTTTATTTAAAAACTATAATTTATACCCGCGTAGTAGCGCCTACCTGAGTAACTTGAACTTAATAAACGCGCATCGCTATCATTACCTAAACGCGTAACTGTTTCCGATTTAGTTAAGTTAATAACAGAGGCTGTTAAACTTAAGCCATCAGATATATTAATGGCGGCATTTACATCAACTTGCTCGTAAGGATCTTGGTATACATTTAAACCGCTGTTTAAGCCAAGTACTGTTTCGCCGCGTTTATTGTACGACGCGCGAAGTGTGAAGTACTCGCCTTCGTAATAAGCAGAGGTGTTGTACTGGTATTTAGCGCTTCCAATTAATGGCGATTGGCCAAATTCTTCACCATTTACACTTACATCGGCTTTATTGGTTTTGTTATAGGTGTAATTAGCATAAAAACCAAAGCCACCTGCAAATGCATGTTGAATAAATACTTCAGCCCCTTTTGATACCGCATCGGTGCCGTTACCCACTGTGCTGTATGGCGCAACGGTAATGAAACCGCTCTCTACTATATTTTCTTTGCCTGCAAACTCTTGCTGCATATCTATTACCAGCGGCACAACAAAGTTATCAACCTTTTTATGAAACAGCGCTAACCCCAATGCAGAGCCCTCGGCGTAATAATATTCAATAGATAAATCGGCCTGCACTGATTCAAAAGGTTTTAAATTTTTATTACCGCCACTGCCACTAAAGCCTACAAGCTCGTTGAATGCGGCTCTGTCTTCTGCCCATTCATTTGATACAAACGTGATACGCTGCTGAGAGCCTAAATCGCTGTAATCTGGTCGCGCCATCACTTTAGCAATAGCGCCTCTAATCACTAAATCGTCGGTGGTATCCCACGCTATGTTAAAGCTTGGCAGAATTTGTGTATCGGTATTTTTTTGTGTAACCAACTGATAGTCTTCTACAAAACGCGCATCGCCAGTTACCGGCTCGCCTGTTTCATCATTGGTGTGATCAAGTTGATAAGTATATAAATCGGTAGAAGAGGTTAAGGTTTTAGTTTGTACTACGCGCACACCTAAATTACCTCTTACTTCACTAAATTCAAAATCGCCTTGAATGTAAAACGCTGATATTTTTTCTTCAATATCGTATACAAAGTTATCTTCTATGCGGGTATAAGGCGTGTAGTTATCGGTTACTAAATCTCGGTATTTATCCCAATCTATGCTGGGCATTTGGTTTATATTAAACCCGCCAACTATATTGGTTTGATTAATAAACACATCCTCGGCAAGTGGCATACCGCCATTCCATTGGTAGCTATCAAATTGCGTTATACCTTGCTCACTCGCTTCACCTGCAGCAATATCAAAGTTAGGATCTAAAAAAAACGTATTACCGGTCTCGCGGTGTAAGTTGGCATGGCGATATTTAGCCCCGGTTCTAATCGTTTTTAAAAATCCCCAATCAACATAAAAGTCGATGTCGGCTTGATAGTAATCCTCTTCGAGTTCGCTGCGCACAAAGCTTGAATTTGACGAACCAGCATCACGCCCACCGCCTAAGCCACTTTGCAAGTTAGCTAATGTGTTGGGATCAATACTCAGCGATACATTATTTTCATTTAAAGACCACGCTGCGCTTTGCGATGCGTTTTGAATAATGGTTTCGTTTTCGCCGGCGTTTGAGCTTTTATAAGCGGCTTCCCAGCTTTCTTCAGGACCGCCCTCAGATTGAGTGTTACCAATAACAAAGCGGGCTTTAAAGCTATCGCCTTCGTAGGTTAAATTAAAATCGATAGTATCGGAAGTAGACTCTTCTCGTACATAACTGCCACGCATCCACGGAAATTGCATATCGTTTTCAACACCACTAGCACTGGCATTGTATTGCATGCCCGTTGCAATGGTGCCTGTTTCATCCAAGTTTACTGCGGTTAAAAAATCAGGATTGAGTGACCACTCAGGAATATCAATGACTGATTCGGTTCGGTCTTGTCCGAGTGTAAAACCAAAGTAGTTAAACCCTAGCTCTAAGCGATTAGTCGGGCGCCATTGTGTACTAAATTGAATACCTTCACGCTCACGTTTTTCATTAAGCACAGAGCCGCGTACAACTTGCGGAAACCACACGCCATCATAACGATTACCGCTGGCATCACTTATCGTATCCCACCCGTTATTGTTATCAACGGCATTACCATTAATATCAGTAGGTTGAATGCCCCCCGTGTAACGCCATACATTTGCATCGGTACTGCCTGTTAAAGTGCGATTAGTACGCTCTTGATAGGTATAACCTAGTAATACGCCAAAGGTGTCGTCGTCATTTTTCCACGAATATAAGCCACTAAATTGCGGCTCGTACTCTTTTGTCACATCGGCGTAAGTAGATTCAACGTTAAATACACCTGAGTTTGCCTCCATGCTTAAAGGCTTGCGGCTATGCATTAATACTGTGCCGCCCACGCCGCCTTCATCTAAACGCGCTTCTGGCGATTTATACACTTCTACGCTTTCTATCATGGCAGAAGGCAGTAAAGTGTAATCGAACGAGCGAGAAGGCTCCCCGGGTGATGAGGCTATAAAATTGCCATTAAGCTGAGTAAATGTGAGCTCAGATGATAAACCACGAATACTCACCGATGCCCCTTCTCCGCCATCGCGTTCAATAACAACGCCGGGGACTCGCTGCAACGAATCCGCTACATTTTTATCAGGAAATTTGCCAATATCTTCGGCTGTAATTGCATCCACCACAGAGCCAGACATACGCTTAACATCTAAGTTCTCAGCCATGCTTGAGCGTATACCCCGTACCTCAATTACTTCCATATTTTTTTTAAGCAGTATTTTAGCATTTTGTGAGGCAGCATCATCAGCTAAGCTAAATGGGCTTGAGGTAATAAGTGATGCGCAAAATAAAGATTTGTATACTTTAGATAAAGGATAATGACGTAGGCAATTAATCATTTTTTACAGCTATTCCATTTACATTGCTTAGGCTAAGCAAATCAGTGATCCATTAGCGTATTGCAGTACGTAATGGCAAATTGCTGCAAAGTTTACATGGCGAAACTTAATGTATTGTTAACGCCTGGCTTAATTTAGTCTCAACTGTGGTTAAAAAATAACTCACACCTCACTATTTATTCTTATTAGGGTTTATGCGCCCGTTTTTAAGCTATTTAATGCTACCTAAAGTGGAAATAACCCCTTGTTATAAAAATATTACCCACCGCTTTACTTGAGCTGAACTCTGGTTAAGAGACTTACTAACAGATTAAATTACAGAGATAGTTAAATTTATTTTCTCTAACCAGAAATAGGTTTATTACCCACTGTTCAAATTACTTAATATGTGCCGGTACGCATTCTTGTTAAAGCAAAAAACCGCTTTCGCGGTTTTATTTTATGCTTGTTGTTTTAACGTATTTACTCAATCAGTTATTAGAGTTTAATTGGCTGGTAAATTGGCCTACCGCATTTACCACTTTTTGTGCTCCATCTTGAATTTCTGCCATAACCTCACCCGACTCTTTAGAAAGCGCTAAACCTTGCTCTGCTTTTTCTTTGCCTTGCTCAATAACCGCTACCGTACTTTGGGTTTGTGACTGATTACGCTGTACCACTTCCACAATTTCTTCTGTTGCTTTTGATGTTCTTGACGCTAAATGCCTTACTTCATCAGCAACCACAGCAAACCCGCGCCCTTGCTCTCCTGCACGCGCGGCCTCTATTGCAGCATTGAGTGCAAGTAAGTTGGTTTGCTCGGCAATACTACTTATGCTTTGCACTATGCTGGCTATTTGTTGAGATTGTTGATCCAGCGCCGAAATTTCGTTAGCTGCTTGCTCCATATTTACAGCCAGCTCGTTCATAACAGATACGGTTTCTTGTAATACGCAGCTGCCACGCTCTGCGGTTTTATCTGTTTCTGTAGAGGTGCCATAGGCTATTTCGGCTGCTTGCGAAATAGCAATTTCACGGTTTACTTGCTCAGTAATTACGGTGGCAAATTTCATTACCTTATAAAGCTGATCCGCATCATTTGATATAGGGTTGTAGGTGGCTTCTAACCAAATTACATTGCCATATTTATCTATGCGTTTAAACCTGTCGGCAATAAATTGGCCTTGCCTAAGCTTGCTCCAAAACTGTTGGTATTCAGCCGAATTAGCTTCTTCGGTTTCACAAAACACCCGGTGATGCTGGCCAATTATTTCTGATTCACTGTACCCCATGGCTGACAAAAACTGATCGTTTGCCGTTAACACATGCCCCTGTAAATCAAACTCAATCACAGCCATAGAGCGATAAATCGCTTTTATTGTGTCGCTTTGTTCTCGAGAGGTTGTAATGGTTTTAGTAAGTACAGTGCCAAACACCGAAAAATACAATAATTGATTTTGCTCACCCACCACTGGGTGCACAATTAATCTTAGCCACTCTGCATTACCATCTTGGCGAACAAATTCAATAGCCCCACTCCAGTGGCCTTCTTTTTGGAATGCTTTTTCAAGTTCTTCGTATTCAGGTGATAACCGCGACTGATCAGCAATAAAATCGCCTAGCTGATTATTTGTTAAATTATCTTCGTTATAACCTAATGCGTTTAAAAAGTTATCGTTAGCATGCGAAATTCGCCCATCATAAAGTACATTAAGTACCAGCATTTCTTTGTAAAGCCCTTCCCACACTTGCTCTAAAGGGTACAACTGGGCTTTTAAAGCGGCTATTTCGTTTTGCTTACCTTTTGAAAAAAACATTAATTTCCCTACCAAAAAACACTAAATCAAGTTACTTCCAGTATAGGAGGTATTAATGATAACGCGATAATTAATAAGTAGTTTAAGCTAATTTTTTGCTAAATTTGTAAGCATATGTTCCTTATTATGTGCTCAGCCTTCACTTTCAACTAAGTTTACATACTTTTGTGCGAGCTGCTCAAGTGACTCCCTTTTTAAAGGATCGCTTTTAATGCAATTAATGGGGCACACTATGACACACGTTGGTTTATCGTAATGCCCCACACATTCAGTGCACTTATCTGGGTCTATTTGATAAGTTTTTGACCCCATAAAAATCGCGCTGTTGGGGCACTCATCTACACATACATCGCAGTTAATGCATTTATTATTTATAAATAGTGCCATGCTAGCGCTTACTCACTTGCTACTTTTTTATAGGGGTTGCGGGTATCTTGGTGCTCATCTAAATTGCGCATTAATATTGCGTGCTCTAAATTTATGCGTGTAACTAATCGTATTTTAACGTGATGCCCAGAGCCTTTCGCATCACTAATACTTTCGCCCTTTTTGTTTTGCATATATTCAAGCTCAAAAGTAATGTTCCCTTGTGGTGTCATAAGCTCTAAAGAATGCCCAACGCAGAATTTATTTTTTACCTCTATTTCAACTAAACCATCAGCATGGCGCCCTATTACTTCCCCAACAAATTGCTGCTTAGTTGATACAGAGTGACCGTATTCATAGTTTTGATAATCTTGATGGGCATGGCGCTTTAAAAAGCCTTCGGTATAACCACGATGTGCTAAGTTTTCGAGTGTTTTAAATAAGTGAGTATCGAATGGTTTACCCGATGCCGCATCATCTATGGCTTTACGGTATACTTGCGCGGTGCGCGCTACGTAATAAAACGATTTTGTCCGCCCTTCTATTTTTAAACTATGTACACCCATTTTTGTTAACTGCTCTACGTATTGCACAGCGCGCAAATCTTTTGAGTTCATAATATAAGTGCCGTGTTCATCCTCAAAGGCTGGCATGTACTCCCCTGGGCGCCCTTGCTCTTCAAGCATGTAAATATTATTTGTTGGCGCACCTTCACCCAGTGTTGGTATAACGTGGTTAGGGTCAATTTTATGCACCATGTCGCCCGTTTCGTTTTCAACGCCTGGTTTTACATCGTAATTCCAGCGGCAGGCATTCGTGCAGGTGCCTTGGTTTGGGTCGCGCTTGTTAATATAACCCGAGAGCAAACAGCGCCCAGAATACGCCATACATAACGCCCCATGGACAAACACCTCAAGCTCAGTATTTGGGCAAAGCGTAAGTATTTCTTTTATTTCTTCAAGCGAGAGCTCGCGCGATAAAATAACCCGCTCAATACCTTGTTTTGCCCAAAATTGAACACTTGCATAATTAACTGCATTTGCTTGCACCGATAGGTGAATGGGCATGGCTGGCCACTTTTCACGAACAAGCATAATGAGCCCAGGATCTGACATAATCAGCGCATCGGGTCCCATAGCAATCACAGGTTCTATATCACGTAAATACGATTTAACCTTTGCGTTATGCGGAGCAATATTTGAAACCACATAAAACTTTTTATTTTGCGCATGGGCTTCATTAATCCCTATTTGTAATGTCTCTAAATCAAACTCATTATTACGTACCCGCAAACTGTAGCGAGGCTGGCCGGCGTAAACAGCATCGGCTCCATATGCAAAGGCGTAGCGCATGTTTTTTAAACTCCCCGCAGGGCATAACAGTTCGGGAATAAAAGAAGTTACAGAAGAAACAGCTGGCATATGCGCTCCATACAGCTAACCGAGTATAAGTCGGTTGCATGATTAATTAATTTACAAGCGCGGCATTATAAATGCGCTAAACATTGTGCTTTTGATCAAGATCATAAAACTGCAACCAAACTGGGTTTTAATAAAATTAGGTTTTTTCAATTAAAACGCGTATAATTCGCGCCCGTAAATATTCACACTTTTATTTAAAAATTATTGGAGCATAAAGATGGCTTTAGAGCGTACTTTCTCAATCGTAAAACCTGATGCAGTAGCAAAAAACCACATCGGCGCAATCTACAACCGTTTCGAAACTGCGGGCCTTAAAATCGTTGCAGCTAAAATGGTTCACCTTTCAAAAGAGAAAGCTGAAGGTTTCTACGCAGAGCACAGCGAGCGTCCTTTCTTCGGTGCTTTAGTATCTTTCATGACATCTGGTCCAGTAATGGTTACCGTTCTTGAAGGCGAAAACGCTGTTCTTAAAAACCGCGAAATCATGGGTGCTACTAACCCAGCTGAAGCACTAGCAGGTACTTTACGTGCAGACTACGCTGATAGCATCGACGAAAACGCTGTTCACGGTTCTGACGCTGTTGAATCTGCTGCTCGCGAAATCGCGTACTTCTTCGCTGACGAAGAGCTTTGCCCACGTACTCGTTAATTCGAGTTTTACAGTTAACGCTGTAATGCAAAGTAAGAAAAGGGCTTTCGAGCCCTTTTTTAGTCATTACGTAAAGTATCCTTAAATGCATTTTTGATATTTTACTTAATGATTAAAGTGGGTGAATTGTGTACAATTCGCCCTTGTAAATTTTATCTCCACCGTCACCGATTGAGGTTGTTTCATGACCGAGCAAAAAAAGATTAACTTATTAGATTTAAACCGAGATGCAATGCGCGAGCTATTTGTATCATTCGGTGAAAAGCCATTTCGTGGCGACCAGGTGATGAAATGGATTTATCATTTTGGCGTTGATAACTTTGACGACATGAGCAACGTTAATAAAAAGCTTAAAGAAAAGCTTAAAAACGAATGCGAAATTGTTGCGCCAGAAATCTCTGTACGCCAACAAGCAAGCGACGGCACAATTAAGTACGCATTAGTGCTTGATGGCGGCCAAGAAGTTGAAGCTGTATGGATCCCAGAAAAAGACCGCGCCACTTTGTGTGTATCTTCGCAAGTGGGTTGTGCCCTTGAGTGTACGTTTTGTTCAACTGCGCAACAAGGCTTTAACCGTAACCTTAAAGTGTCTGAAATTATTGGCCAAGTTTGGCGTGTAGCTAAAGACATAGGCCTTGATGGCAACAGCGAAAAACGCCCAGTTACCAACGTTGTAATGATGGGTATGGGCGAGCCCCTGCTTAATATTAAAAACGTAGTGCCGGCAATGGAACTTATGATGGACGATTGGGGCTTTGGCTTATCTAAGCGCCGCGTAACATTAAGTACCTCAGGGGTTGTACCTGCCCTTGATTTATTAAAAGAAAAAATAGATGTAGCACTTGCTATTTCACTTCACGCTCCCGATAACGCACTGCGTGACGTACTTGTACCAATTAATAAAAAGTACCCTATTGAAGAATTTTTAGCCGCGTGTCGTCGTTATATCGATGGCTCTAAAGCAAATAAAGACGTGACCATTGAATACGTTATGCTAAATGGCGTTAACGACAGCACCGACCAAGCACATGAGCTGGTTAAAACGCTTAAAGGTACACCTTCTAAAGTTAACCTTATTCCGTTTAACCCGTTCCCGGGTAACGAATACACGCGCTCAAGCAACAGCCGTATTGACCGTTTTTCTAAGGTTTTACAAGCTGCGGGTATTACGTGTATTGTGCGCCGTACTCGTGGTGACGATATTGACGCCGCCTGTGGGCAATTAGCCGGCGATGTTGTTGACCGTACTAAACGTATGGCGAAAAAGAAAATGCGCGACGATAACGCAATTAGCGTAAATATCCAGCAAGCATAAGCCTGTAACCACCCTGTGTATATTCCCTATGCAGGGTGGTTAAGTTGTTTATTTTTAAATAAATGATGCAACACTAAGGGTTTTAGGTAAGATAGGCGCTATGGATAGAAAAACAGAGACAAGGTAATGCGATCTTTACTTGCTTTAACACTTTCAACACTTGCCCTTACAGGGTGCGTAAGTGAAAGTAGTTATAACGGCAGTGACAAACCCGTCGTCGAAAACAAAATCAATAATGCAGGCGCAGCACGCACTCGTATCGCCCTCGCTTTACAATACTTAGAAACTGGCAACAACTCGCAAGCAAAGTATAACCTTGAGCGAGCTATAGAATTTGCCCCAAATCTACCTGAAGTACATTACTCTCTTGCTTATTATTACCAACAAGTAGGCGAAAAAGAGCGTGCCGATAAAGCCTATCAAAAAGCATTAGCAATTAAGCCTGACGATCCAAACACGCTTAATAACTACGGTGTGTTTTTATGTAGTATTGAAGAGTATGACCGCGCGACCGATCAATTTTTAAAAGCAATTGATATTCCAAGCTATATTCGCGTTGCCGAAAGCTACGAAAACCTTGCATTATGTGCCATAGAATTTAACGACTTTGAAAATGCTGAGAGTTACTTTAAACAAGCACTTAATCACAGCTCGCAACGTACATCGACCCTAATAAGCTTAGCCGCCCTTTTTTATGCTAAAAGCGATTTACATAAAGCCAGCGAAGTATTAAAGCGCCATGACGACACCGGCCGAGTGTCTGCACGGGCTTTATTGCTTGGTTATTTAATTAAGCAGCGCATGGGCAGAATAGAAGAAGCAGAAAAAATTGCCGCCACCATAATACAAACTTACCCAACAAGTAAACAAGCCTATGCTATTCGTGATAATCGTACTAAACAAACTGAGTTTGAAATACTGCGCGAAAAATACCGTAAAGCGCAGCTCGAAGAGCTTCAAGAGCAGTATGGCGAAGAGCAAATCAGTGTTGAGCAACCAAAAATTAAAATTATCCGAAAAAAGCGCCCAACTACCGATAATTCGACCAGCTTAATTTCTCCAGGGGTTGAGCCTTCAAGCCCAGTATTAAATGAGACGGCAAAAGCACAGGCAACCATTGCCGCAGCAAACAAACAAAAAACCGTAGCTGAGCAAAATGATGACGCTGCCACTTTCACGCCAGCGGCTCAACCAACGCAGGCTGAAGTAGTTACAACAACAAAAGCAGTAGTGCCAGCTGCGGCAGCGGCTCCAACCGTAACAAATACTGCCCAAGTAGCAACTACAACTACAACATCTGCGCCTGCAGAATCTAATACAGATACCGCAGCGGTGCTTTTGGCTTTAACAACAGATCACCAAGCGCAACAAACGTCTACACCCACAGCTGAGCCGCCAAAAGCCGTCGCTAAACAAACACCCAAAGATGATGACGAAGTAAAAATAATTTCATTTGGTGCGCCAAAACAAGCTAACTTTAACACCCCACAAAATACACGCCCTGCTGCAAATGGCCCACAGAATACGGGCTTAAATAATTCGGTAGTATTTTATGAGGCTAAAAAAGACAGTGCGGTATTTAGTAATAACCCATACAGCGACAGTAACGACATTACACTAAAAAACTACCAACCAAGTGTAAAACAAGAGCCTCCCATGCTTAATCCAAAAGTCCCCCCTTTAAAGGTGCCTTTTCATATTATTGAGTTTGGTGAAAACCTATTTAGCATTTCAGTGCGATACAATGTTAAACTACAAAAACTCCTGCAGTGGAATGGTCTAAAGGAGTCGGATCGTGTTATCAACGGAAGTAAAATTTATTTAAACGATCCTAATATTTATTACGAGATTAAAGCTGGCGATACCCTTTACGACATAGCTACCCAGCGGCATGTATTAATTGATGAATTAATGCGATGGAATAAATTAAGTCCAGATATAGAACTTACACCTGGGCACAGACTATTACTAGTGGATCCAAATTCGTACCTATTATGACAGAAGAAACTACGCAACAAAGCGATGAGCCAAGTGTTGGGCAACTATTAAAAGCGCACAGAGAGCAGGCTAATGTAAGCTTAGAGTCACTTACTGGCCCACTTAAGCTTTCTATTTCTCAGCTGCAACGCTTAGAAAGCGATCAGTACCAAACGTTAGGCCCTATTACCTTTGTAAAAGGCTACATTAAAAACTATTGCCGTGAACTACACGTCGATAGCGCCCCTATATTAGCTAAATTGCCAGCACCGCCCGAGCCTACAAAGCCGGCTAACATGCAAAGCTTTTCGCGCCGCACAGAAAAAGAAGCCCATGACAGCCGTCTAATGCTGGTGAGCTACATTATTTTAGCCATTGTTATTGGCTCATCTGCCTTATGGTTTTGGCAAAATGCTACGCCTATCGATGAGCAAACAAGCACAATCAATATTGAAAACTCAATTTTAGATAACCAGCAAAATAACAACGCGCTAAATAACAACGCGCTAAATAACGAAAGCGAGAACACCTCGCAAATGCCAGCAACACAGGCAGTTGAGCGCACACCGGCTGTAATGCCTTTAAGTGCTGAACAAGTCCCCTTAAGTGAAGCCGTTAATGCCACGGCGCCTATTGCCGCTAGCACCCAAACAGCCACTAACGAGCCCGACACGCAAAGTAACACCAGTACAATTAACATGGTGTTTAACGATGAGAGCTGGGTAGAAATACACGATGGCGAAGGTGAGCGCATAGCATTTGGCGTAAAAAAAGCAGGCTATAAAATGGCTGTAAGCGGCACCCCGCCTTTTTCAGTTGTGCTGGGTAAGCACGACGTAGTTAGTGTTTCTCTAAACGGCGAACCAGTTGATATTTCTGGTTATCCTAAAAATCGTTTAGCCAAATTTAAATTACCATTAGCAGAGTAGTCGCTATGTTTTCAGAATCTCCAATTAAACGCAGAAAATCAACCCGCATCAATGTAGGCAACGTGCCTATTGGTGACGGTGCCCCTATTGCCGTACAGTCGATGACCAATACCGACACCATGGATATAGATGCCACGGTAGCGCAAATCCAAGCAATACAAGATGCCGGCGCCGATATAGTGCGTGTATCTGTACCAACTATGGATGCAGCAGAAGCGTTTAAAAGTATAAAAGAGCAAGTTAGTATACCGCTTGTAGCCGATATTCACTTTGATTACCGCATAGCGTTAAAAGTGGCAAAATACGGCGTAGATTGCCTACGTATAAACCCAGGAAATATAGGCAGTGAAGAGCGTATTAGAGCCGTTGTAGACTCAGCGCGCGAGCATAATATTCCTATTCGTATTGGTGTAAATGGCGGCTCATTAGAGCGCGACCTACAAGAAAAATACGGCGAGCCAACTCCCGAGGCATTACTTGAATCAGCAATGCGCCATGTAGATATATTACGCCGCCTTGATTTTGACCAATTTAAAATATCGGTAAAAGCATCAGACGTATTTTTAGCTGTAGGCGCTTATCGTTTACTTGCTAAAGAAATAGATCAACCCCTGCATTTAGGGATCACCGAAGCCGGCGGCATGCGCTCAGGTTCGGTTAAATCGGCTGTAGGCTTAGGCATGTTACTTGCCGAAGGTATTGGCGATACGCTACGTGTATCACTTGCTGCCGACCCAGTTCAAGAAATCAAAGTAGGTTTTGATATTTTAAAATCGCTGCGTATACGCTCTCGCGGTATTAACTTTATTGCCTGCCCTAGCTGCTCACGTCAAGAGTTTGATGTAGTAAGCACCATGAACCAGCTTGAAGAGCGCCTAGAAGATGTTGTTGAGCCAATGTCTGTTTCGGTAATTGGCTGTGTCGTTAACGGCCCAGGCGAAGCCCTTGTTAGTGATATTGGCCTTGCCGGTGCAAACCGCCGCTCAGGTTTATACATTAATGGCGAGCGTCAAAAAGCGCGTATTGATAACAACAACATTGTTGACCAGCTTGAAGGTTACGTGCGCGACTTTATTGCTCAAAAAGAGCAGCAAACACCTATCGACATTAAAATAGTCGAATAAATACCGTATAAAGCGCCAAACCACGTTGTTTGGCGTTTACCTTTATAGCTAGAGGATACCCAAACGACCCCAAGATACAGAATTCAGCGTTTCACAGGCTCTTAATATCAAGGCGTTACTTTGCAAGAATGGCAATCCCTTTTAAAAAGTAACAACGATGAGAGTAAGTGTCTGTGAAGCGCCCAACGGGTTGGTTTAAAAGCGATTTATACTGCGTTATTGATTTTAACAATAGAACCACTATTACTTTCAATCAATGCCTTGCCTAAATCGCTTTTAATTCAAACGACGCTCGCATCATGGGGTCATTTGGGTATATAATGACGGGTCAATTTTTAGCATTCTTGTTGTGTAAGCATTTTTTTATTACACATAAACAGTAATTAGGATTTATCAGTGGCAAAACAAATTCAGGCAGTTCGCGGTATGAACGATTGTCTGCCGGGCGACACGCAAGTTTGGCAGAAAGTAGAAAACATTTTACGCGAGACAGTAGCATCGTTCGGTTATCAAGAAATTCGTTTTCCTATTGTAGAATCAACCGACTTATTTAAACGCTCTATTGGTGAAGTAACCGATATAGTAGAAAAAGAAATGTACACCTTTGCCGATCGTAACGGCGACATGCTAACCCTTCGTCCAGAAGGCACCGCAGTGTGTGTACGTGCAGGTAACCAAAATGGCTTGCTTTATAACCAAGAACAGCGCCTGTGGTACATGGGCCCGATGTTTCGTCATGAGCGCCCTCAAAAAGGCCGCTACCGTCAGTTTCACCAATTTGGTTTAGAAACATTTGGTATTGCCACAGCCGACATAGACGCAGAAGTTATTTTACTTACCGCGCAATTATGGAAAGCATTTGGCATTAACGAACACGTACGTTTAGAGCTTAACTCGTTAGGCTCTAACGAAGCACGTGCTGATTACCGCGATGCACTCGTTGCCTACCTTGAACAGCATACCGACTTGCTTGATGAAGATTCAAAGCGCCGTATGTACTCAAACCCATTACGTGTACTTGATAGCAAAAACCCAGACGTGCAAGCAATCTTAGTGGATGCGCCTAAATTGTCTGAGCATTTAGATGCTGAATCAAAAGAACATTTTGCAAATTTATGTGAACGTTTAGACGCAGCTGGCGTCATATACACGGTTAATGAAAAGTTAGTACGTGGTTTAGACTACTACAACCGCACCGTATTTGAATGGGTAACAGATAGCCTAGGCGCACAAGGCACAGTGTGTGCTGGCGGACGCTACGATGGCTTAGTTGAGCAACTTGGCGGCAAAGCAACGCCCGCAGTTGGTTTTGCTATGGGCCTAGAGCGCTTAGTACTATTACTCCAAGCACTTGAGTGCGTAGGTGACATTCGCCGCAATGCTGATGTATATTTAGCGGCAATGGGCGACAAACCCAGCGTACAAGCCCCTGCCATTGCAGCGCAACTGCGTAGCGACGTACCCGGTTTACGCGTTATGGTGCATGCCGGCGGCGGTAACTTTAAAAAACAACTAAAACGAGCTGATAAAAGCGATGCACTAGTGGCTGTTATTATTGGCGAAGATGAATTAGAAAAAGGCGTTGTGACCATAAAATATTTACGTGAGCGTAAAGAGCAAGTCACACTAGAATTAGAACAAGCTAAAGCGCTATTAGCTGAGCTTATCAATAGCTAAGCTAACTTAAGAGGTAATAATGGACATTTATTCAACAGAAGAACAACAAGCAGAAGCCATTAAGCGCTTTTTTCGCGAAAACGGTATTTCACTTGCGCTAGGTGTAATTGTAGGTTTAGGCGGCTTATACGGTTGGAAAGCATACAACCAAAACCAAATTACAACTGCTGAGCAAGCGTCTAACGAATATACAACACTTGTACAAAGTGACGATGTACTTGGCGCAGCCGATACATTCATTAAAAACAACCAAGACACAAGCTATGCAACTTTAGCCGCTTTTGTTGCGGCAAAAGACGCTGTTGATGCAAAAAAATTAGACCTTGCTAGCGAAAAACTTAGCTGGATTGTTACAAACGCCCAAAGCGAAGAGCTTAAAGCCATTGCCATTACGCGTTTAGCACGTATTCAACTTGCGCAAAGTAAATTTGACGAAGCCCTAAGTACATTAAACTCGCCACTACCAGAGGCATATAACGCCAATGTAGCTGAGCTAAAAGGCGATATTTACATTGCACAAGGTAATAAAGACCAAGCTCGCACTGCGTATCAAGCAGCTGCCGATGCAGGCGGTTTAACAACAAACCCTTTATTACAAATTAAATTAGACGACCTAGCAGTAACTAGCCCAGCGGCATAAGGTTTTAGGTATGAAAAAAATAACAACAGCAACTCTCGCACTGTGCATGGCAACGCTAATGGGTTGTTCATCAAGTGATGACGAAGACGAGTTAGTACTTCCTGAAATTGTTAATCAATTTGAAACAGACGTAGTGTGGCAAGAGTCGGTTGGCAGTGGTGTAGAACATTATTTTTCTCGCTTATCGCCTGCTGTATACAAAGACACTATTTACGTAGCTAGCCGCGAAGGCCAAATTGAAGCGCTTTCGCTTACCAATGGCGACACGTTATGGGAAACCGACGTACGTAAAGATTTATCGTTTTGGCCATGGTCAGATAACGGCACAGCTAAATTATCAGGCGGTATATTACAAGCTTATGGTAAAATTTACGTAGGCTCTGAGCACGGATTTATTATTGCCCTTGACCGCGAAACGGGTGAAGAAGTATGGCGTAAAAATGTGCCAGGCGAAGCGCTATCAAAACCAGCTGCGGGCGATGGCCTAATTTTTGTTAATTTAGGCTCGGGTAAACTATTAGCGCTGCACCCAGATACAGGCGAAGAACGCTGGAACTTTGAACAAGAAGTACCACCGCTTACATTGCGTGGCCAAAGCTCGCCAACAGTTGCAAACGGTGGTGTGTTAGTAGGCTTAGAAACAGGTAAATTAAGTGTACTCATTTCAGAGAGCGGTTATTCAGCATGGAGTGCAGAAATTGCCGTTGCTAAAGGCGCATCAGAATTTGAGCGTTTGGTTGATGTAGACACACAACCTATTATTAGCGGCCCTTACGCTTATGCTATTGCATACAACGGTAACCTAGCAGCGGTAGATATTCGCTCAGGCAATGTTGTATGGAAACGTGAATACAGCAGCTACCGCGAAATAGCGATGGATGCACAAACTATTTACCTAGTAGATAGCGAAGGCGTAATTTACGCATTAGATAAAAATTCAGGTATTGAACGTTGGAGCCAACCCGCTCTACGTGGTTGGTACCTAACAGGCCCTGCAGTTGCAGGTAGCCACTTAGCTTTAGGTGACCAAGAAGGTAACCTACATTGGCTAAACAAAGACACTGGCGAGTTAGTATCTCGTGAAGAATTTGACAGCTCAGGCTTTTTTGTTGAGCCGGTTGTAGCCGACGACAAGCTAATTTTATACACCCGTGATGGTGAAGTTAGTGTGGTAAACACCCCTAACTAACTAGCTAACACTTAAAGGTTTTTTGTAAGGCTTCGCACTGCGAAGCCTTTTGTTGTTTTTTAAAGAGGTAGTTTATGCTTCCCGTGATCGCTCTAGTTGGGCGACCCAATGTGGGCAAATCCACATTATTTAACCGTTTAACACGTACTCGTGATGCACTCGTAGCCGATTTTCCAGGTTTAACACGAGATAGAAAATATGGCCAAGCTAATTACGATGGCTATGAATTTATCGTGGTAGACACGGGTGGTATTGATGGCTCTGAAGAAGGCATCGAAACCGAAATGGCCGACCAGTCGTTACTTGCCATTGAAGAAGCCGATATTGTGTTGTTTTTGGTTGATGCACGCGTAGGCATGACCGTTGCTGACCAAGCCATTGCTAATCACTTGCGCAAGCAAGAGAAAAAAAGCTTTGTAGTTGCCAACAAAACAGATGGCATTGACGCCGACTCAAACTGTGCAGAATTTTATCAATTATCATTAGGTAATATTCACCATATTGCAGCAGCACATGGGCGTGGTATTACTCAGCTTTTAGAGCACACTTTACAGCCTGTAATTGCAGAGCTTGCAGCACTAGATGAAGACGTTGCTGATGACGATGAAGAGTTAATCGACCTTTATCAAGAAGCTGAAGGCGACGATACAGACCACCAAGCGTTTGCCGATAAACCAGTAAAACTGGCTATTATTGGTCGCCCTAACGTAGGTAAGTCTACACTTACAAACCGTATACTCGGTGAAGAACGTGTAATTGTATACGATATGCCGGGCACCACTCGCGACTCTATTTATATTCCGATGACCCGTAACGACAAAGAATATATTTTAATAGATACCGCAGGTGTTCGTAAGCGTAAAAAAGTAAGCGACGTAGTTGAAAAGTTCTCAGTAATTAAAACGCTTCAAGCTATTGAAGATGCAAACGTTGTATTACTGGTTGTTGATGCTCGCGATGGTATTTCTGATCAAGACTTAAGCTTATTAGGTTTTGCGCTTAACTCAGGTCGTTCATTGGTTATTGCCGTGAACAAATGGGATGGGCTTGATGATTACGTTAAAGATCGCATTAAAACAGAGCTTGATCGCCGTTTAGGTTTTATTGATTTTGCACGCTTACACTTTATATCTGCACTTCATGGTACAGGTGTTGGCCACTTATTTGAATCGGTAGATGAAGCGTACGAGTCAGCAACTAAACGTATTAGCACCGCAATGCTACGCCGTATTATGGACATGGCACAGGCCGATCATCAGCCGCCACTTGTTCGTGGTCGTCGTGTTAAGCTTAAATATGCGCATGCCGGTGGTTATAACCCGCCACGTATTGTAATTCACGGTAACCAAGTTCACGATTTACCAGATAGCTACAAACGCTACCTTATGAACTACTACCGTAAAGCACTTAAAATTATGGGCACCCCGATCAAAATTGAATTTAGAGAAGGTGATAACCCATTTGCAGGGCGTACTAACAAAGTAACGCTTTCGCAAAAACGTAAAATACGTGCCTTTGCCAAAGAAAACCGTAATAAATAAATTCGTTAGAGTTAATTTACTACAAAAAAGCGGCGTACTTTTTAGTACGCCGTTTTTTTATGCTTTATACCAATTAGCTTAATTAAGTGATTTATTTTGAGGCTGGGTATTAAAGATTAAGTAATGCCAATTGCACCAGCCGTTCAACGGTGGTGTCTTGGGTATTTTTAGGCGCTTTGGGGGAATACTTAGATTTTGGCGGCTTAATAGATATAAACCCATGATTGGTGGCCATTTCATGCGCTAGCAGTTTTCGCTCTTTGGGTGTTAAATGGTTTTCGTGTATTTTTGCAAGCTCGCCGCTATCAAGCCATATGCCAGCGCAACCTGGGCACTCGTCTATCTCAAGCACTTTGAGCGGTGAAAAATACCGGCGCATCATCACAATATCTAGGGTCTGTTGATCTTTCAAGGTTAAATTTGCAGCAGCCTGTTTGGTATTTAGGCAAGGCAGAGCCTATGTAGTTTGGTTATTCCCCATAAATAGGCGATAACGTAGCATTAATGCCAAACAGGCGCTACCCAAAGGGTTCTTCCTAGGGACTATTTACTCTTTGTTGCTCGGCTTTTACTTAGTCCACTAGGTTACAAGCCTCGCGCCGTGATTAAATAGCCCCTAGTTTGAACAAATTTTAATCCGCAAAGTTCAACAGACCCTAAGCATTTAGGGCAATTTACTCGCGATGAGACTTCGCCCTCGCCTTCGGTATAGTTACTCAAATACTTAAGTAGAACCTGACCATGCTTTAACTCAGGCGAGCTAAACTTAAAAATTTGGCTGTTATCAAAAAATACGCCGCCTTGCGCTGACGTAAAAACAGTGATCCCGCCAATTAATAACGGCTCAAGAGAGGTATTTGTGCGTAGGCATAACATTCTAAAATCCTTTTATTTTAATACTTAACTTACACTACTTTACTCAAGTGCTTTATGAATAAGCCCAACAAGCGGCGCAGGTAATGTAATATTACCTGCAAGTACAAACTCATGCGCGTCGTCTGACATTTTTTGCCATGTACGGCGAATAATACCTATCCATTTTTGCTCATCGTAATCAGGCTTACTATTAGCAAACCCGAGCATGTAATGCTCAATAAATACTAGGCTTGCTACATCTTCTACTAATTGGCTATCTGGGTTACGTTTAATATTTTTTTTAGCAACTGCATCGTACACTCTGTTTTGCTCAGCATCGCTGTACCCAGCTTGCTGCATAAGCGCAACAACGCTACTTGCATGATATATATAAAGCGCACTGCGCCATTGATGATAGCCCTGCTTGTTCATTGCAAAGTCGCTACGCGGCGACTTCCAACGTTGTATATGCTGCCCACGCACTGCAATTTGCATAAGCTCATCAGCATCGGGTTTAAATCGGCTAAGCATATCGCTCATACGCTGTGAGTATAAATACTCTTTAGGAACACTCTCCCCATTAAATTGCTCACTGTTTGGGTCTTGGTTGTTTGCTTCATCAATTAAGGCAATTACTTTATTAAACATGACGGTCATTTTTTATAATAAGTTTTAATCATTCTAAACGCTGATAAAACAATAAACTAGTGCGCCACTCAGTTACGCAGTGAAATTTGTTCAATCAAAAAGTAAAGCCTAGAGGTACAAGTTATAAAAGTAAGCGCATTGATTAAGTTAACTTGGTACTATATTGAGCACAAATTAAAATAAAAAAGCGCGACTAACTCGCCAATAACGGATCACTATGTTTAAAAAACGTATTTTAGCTATTTGCTTAGCAGCCACCTCGCTACCAAGCCTTGCCGACAGTAACAGCGATTTAAAAACCATTATTGATAACCACTGGCAAAATGCCAAAGCTGAAAAAATATTTTTTCGGACCGATCCAGACGGTTGGAAACCAAATGGCACATTACCAAATTGGAGCGAGCAAGCCATTGCAAAGCGCCAAGCTTATAACAACAGCGTATTAAAAAGCTTAGCCAACATTGACCCTAAAACGCTCAACAAGGATCAGCTAATGAACTACCGCTTATTTAAATATGAGCGAGAAACCGAGCAGCAAAGCTACCTTTATCAAGATAAGTATTTTCCGGTAAATTTTTTAAGTGGCTGGCATACCTACTTTGCAGAAGCACCCGCTAATATGGCTTTTTTAACAGCTGATGATTACAACGCATTTTTAATCAGCCTTACCGACTACCCGCGCTTTAATCAGCAAAATATTGATTTAATGAAAGAAGGAATAAAAACAGGATTTACCCATTACTGTAAAACCTTTGAAAATTACAGCCAAAGCATTAGCGCGCACATAGTTAAAAACCCCGAAAACAGCGCCCTTTACGAGCCTTTTACGCGTATACCTAATACCTTTAGTGCAGTGCAAAAAGCAAACTTAAAACAAAAAGCACAAGCCGTAATTAAAGATAAAGTAATTCCTGCGTATCAGCATTTTTACGACTTTTTTGAAAATGACTATATGCCACACTGTAGAGCGCAGCCGGGCATAGCAAGCGTTAAAGGCGGGCTTGACTACTACAAGTACACGGTTAATTACTACACCACAACAAACGCCACACCTAAACAAATACACCAACTAGGCCTTAAAGAAGTCGCGCGTATTAAGGCGCAAATGCAAAATATTATTGATGAAGTAGGCTTTGATGGCACCTATAGTGAGTTTTTAGAATTTTTAGCAACCGATGAGCAATTTTACGCAAAAGATGCGCAAGACTTGCTAGAAAAAACCGCGTTCATTACGCAAAAAATGTATGGCAAATTGCCCACTTACTTTGGCCATTTACCGCGTAACACCTTTACTATTAAGGGCTCAGCAAGTCGTGGTGCGTTTTATATGCCACCACCAGATAACCGCTCACCAGGCACTTATTTTTTAGCCTCAACACCTAAACTTCAGCCTTTATATAATTTAGAAGCACTTAGTCTGCACGAAGCCATACCCGGGCACCATTTACAAAACGCCATTGCTATGGAGTTAGACGTACCCGAATTTAGACGCACACTTAGCCACTCTGCATTTGGCGAAGGTTGGGCACTATACACAGAACGCTTGGGCAAAGAAGCTGGTTTTTATCAAAGTCCGTACAGCGACTTTGGTCGTTTAGGCTACGAAATGTGGCGTGCAGTGCGCTTAGTGGTTGATACCGGTATTCATGCCTTTGGCTGGAGCCGCCAAAAAGCAATTGATTACTTAGCCAGTCACACTGCTTTACCACAAAGTGCGGTGGAAGATCAGATAGATCGTTACATTTCATGGCCAGGCCAAGCGCTTTCGTACAAAATGGGCGAAATAAAAATACGCGAACTGCGCGCAAAAGCCGAAAAAGAGCTTGGCGCTCAATTTGATATACGCAGCTTTCACGACACTGTTATTGGCCAAGGCTCATTGCCTATGGCAGTGCTTGAAGACGTTATAAACGATTGGATAGCAAAACAAAAATTGGCTATTTAACATTAATGAGGACGGTATTATTTTCCGCCTCTTTCTAAACGGACTTTTTAATGAAACACCTACTTATTTTTATATCATTCATTTTATTTAGCAGCCAAGCTAATGCGTTTTGTTTAGAAGCATCAAACTACATAGAGGGCGTAAAATATGGCGTTTGTGGGGAGCAAACTGATTCAATTTCCCTTACGCCTTATTTTATTATTTGGATGCTTTTAAATGTGTTATTTGGGCAAATGCTTAATAAGCCAAATATACACGTGGGGTTTAAATATTTACTTTTCCTATGTGCGTTCCCACTGAGCCCGTTAGTACTATTAATGAATTTAACTGGGATGGTGGTATTTCGGATTTATCAAAAATCTGCAACTACTTCTTCAGCCAAAACAGCTCAGCCTAACCCTGATGACTCAAAAGCTGTTATTGAAAAGCCGAGTGTTAATCAGCTAACAATTGGCGAGTACACTTTTGACAGTCTGCAGCAGTCCTTAATTAAAGAAGATAACCTCTACACATTAGAGCCTAAATGCATGCAGGTGCTTGGCTACTTAATAGAACAACAGCCAAGAATAGTTAGCCTTGAAGAGTTACACAATAATGTATGGGAGAATCAAATAGTAACCGATACCGCAGTTAGACGAGTTATTAGCAAACTACGTGTAGCCCTTAACGATAACGACACAAAAAACCCCAAATATATAAAGTCTGTAATGAAGCGAGGTTATCAGCTTATAGCGGAAGTAAAAACACAACCTATTGAATAGTAATGATTTATAAAGTTATAACCAAGGTAATACCATGGTTATAACTTTATAATAACTAGTTAATGGCTTTGTTATCGTTATTTTTTGCCAATCGTTTTAATTTGTTTAGGCGCTACAGAGCGACCCATAAAATTAAATAAAGGAAGAAAATATGAAACACTTATTACCTCTATTACTAGTATTAATCATAACAGTAATTACATTAAGCCTTATTAACAGCAACGAGTGTATAGAAATAGGTAACGCATCTATTGCCAGTATTTCATTTGGCACTTGTGATTTATCTAACCCTCAATCAAACATATCACCACTTTTAGCTTTATTTTGGTTAGCCATGAGCGTTTGCTTTGCAATTACATTACCTAAATCAACTGTTGCTAATAAGTACAAAATTGCCTTATTTATATTTGGTTTACCACTCACTGTTTTTGTTTATTTAATTGCCTATATATCTGAAAATATACGCCAAGCCACTCAATCTCTTAAGTAACCCTAGATGAGCAAGTCACACTTGCTCATCCTTTCTTAATTAAATACAAGTGAAAATCAATCCCTACCCGCTTTTGCTTCGTAAACTTAATGATTACAAAGACCAGAGCATAAGTATGAGCAAACGCATTTTATATTGGCTACAAAACGATTTACGCCTAACCGACAACCCAATTTTTAGTGACCTTATGTTGCAGCAATGCGCGCTTGATATTGTATTTGTTATTAACCCGCACTGGTTTAAAAATAATAATTACCAACAAAAACCTTACGGCATACACAAACAGCAATTTTTAATGCAAAGCTTGTACGAACTACAACAAGCACTTATTGAGCGCGGGCAAACCCTGCATGTGCTTGAGGGCGAACCCGTATCGCTTTTAAAAGCGCGTATTAATGAGCAAAATATTGATGAAGTTGTATACAGCGAACAATTTGGCCTGTACGAGCAACGCCAAATAAACTTACTCAAAGCACATTGCCCCAATACACAATTTACAGGAACGCAGCAAGACACGCTCTATAAACAAAGCGACCTCCCTTTTGATTTAAGCGAATTACCTAATCACTTTACCCCGTTTCGTAAAAAGGTAGAGGCCGCCAATAGCCCCATTACACCTTCTACTTTGCCAAACGGTTTGCTCCCTCAGCCAATAACTTTGTGCGCAAAAAAACCTATAGAACGTATAACAAATAAAGGCATAATGCATGGCGGGCTTAACAGTGCGCAAGCTCATTTAAAGCAATACTTTGCAGGCGCAATGCCAAGTACTTATAAAACGACTCGCAACGAACTTGATGGCTTTAACAACACCACCAAATTTAGTACTTGGCTTGCCTTTGGCTGTATAAGTGCAAAACAAGTTTACAAAGCCGTAGAAAATTACGAGCAATGCAATACGGCAAACGAGTCTACTTATTGGATTAAATTTGAACTGCTATGGCGAGAGTATTTTAAATGGCACGCACTTAAAGCAGGTAACAACCTGTTTAGCTTTAAAGGGCAAAAACAAACTAAACCGCTTACTACTTTTACACCTACACGCTTTGCTGCTTGGTGTAACGGCACAACGCCATACCCGCTTGTAAATGCCATTATGAAAGAGCTAAACACTACGGGTTACATTTCAAACCGAGCACGACAAATTGCAGCAAGCTGTTTAGTAAACGAGCTTGCCCTTGATTGGCGATACGGCGCAGCCTATTTTGAGCAACAATTGATTGATTACGATGTAGCAGCAAATTGGGGAAACTGGCAATACATAGCCGGTGTGGGGGTTGACCCGCGTGGCGGCCGCCACTTTAATATACAAAAGCAAACCGCGCAGTATGATCCAAATGGTATTTATACCAATAAATGGCAAGGGCACAGTAATAAAACACAGCAGCTCGATCACTTAAACGAAGTAGACTGGCCTATTTAAGCCAATCTCCCTCCACCAGGTTATATTTAAAACAGCTGCGCAATGCCTATATTAATGGCAAAGCCAGCTAAGGTTAAAAACAAAAATAAACAACCTGCTAATAACAGTGGCTTTATACCCGCTTGGCGAATAGCGCCAACGTGGGTACGCAGCCCAAGTGCGACCATGGCAATGGTAAGCAATATATTATCAAACCATATAATAGCGCTTGTAGTACCTTGCGGAATAACCGATAACGAATGCACGCCACTTGCCACTATAAATAACACTGCAAACCAAGGGATTGTAATTCCTGATTTTTGCTCGCCGCCCTGTGCGTTTATGTTTGCATGCTTTTTACTTTGCCAAAACGATAAGCCTACTAAAAATGGCGCAAGCATCATTACACGGAGCATTTTTTCTATCACGGCGGTGTCGGCTGCATTGGCACTTACCGCAGTCCCTGCTGCTACCACTTGCGCAACTTCATGAATGGTTGAACCAACAAAAATACCGTACGCATGCTCACTCACACCCATATATTCAAACATAATTGGGTAGGCAAACATACTTAACGTGCCAAACACCACAACCGTTGCCACCGCTACAGATACTTTATGCGCTTGTGCTTTTATAACTGGCTCAGTTGCCATTACCGCTGCGGCGCCACAAATAGAGCTACCCGCACCTATTAGTATGGTTGTTTGTTCATCAAACTTAAAAACGCGCTTACCTAGCTGTACTGCTAATATAAACGTACCAAGCAGCATTACCACATCGGTTAATAGGCCATGCCAGCCTACACCCGCTACTTGCGCAAAAGTAATCCTAAACCCAAATAAAATAACGCCCGCTTTGAGTAATATACTTTTAGCGTAATCAACGCCTACATCTGTACGCGTAGCTATACGCGAAAACACACTGTTACCCACAATAATGCCAAGCACTATACCAATTGTTAAGGAGCTAAATTGCGCACTTTGCATTATAGGTAACTTACTTAATGCAACAGATGCCCCCGCTAACACAACCACCAGCAGCATACCTAACCACCAGCGCGTATCGCCGTATTGCTTAGTATTAATACCTATAGGCTGAAAACTATTTTTAATAGCGCTAAGCATAATATTCCCTCACTTAAACCATATTGATGTGTTGACTTAATTGTAAGAAAGCTCAAAATATAACTCCAATATATTAAAATCATGATTTGATAACTTAAAGTTATACAATTTAGAGTTATGCAATTTAAGGTTATACAATGAACTTACATGCGCTTAGGGTGTTTTATACAGTGGCTAAATTGGGTAGCTTTTCAGGCGCAGCCGAAGCGCTTTTTATAAGCCAGCCCGCTGTTTCTAAGGCGCTAAAAGAGCTTGAGTATCAACTAAACATACAACTTATTGAACGTGCATCTAAGGGTAAAAAGCTCACCTTAAGCGAAGGCGGCCAAGCTTTGTATGATCACGCCCGCAGTATTTTTGCTATCGAAAAAGCCGCCATTGACGATATAAAATCGCGCACAGGGCTTAAGCGCGGTACATTAGTTATAGGCACCAGCACCACCATTGCCAGTTATTGGCTACCGCCTTATTTAGCCAAATTTTGTGCGCAGTACCCACATATAAAAGTAGAAGTACAAGTGGCTAATACCGCGCAAATTGAGCATGCCTTACTTGAATGCACTATCGATTTAGCACTGGTTGAAGGCACACCTACCGAGCCGCATATAATAAGTAAGCACTGGCAAAATGATTTAATGAGTGTGGTTATACCGAGCAACTTTAAGCCCACTAAAGACTTAAAAGCATGGTTAAACGAGCAGTTTTGGTTATTACGCGAGCCCGGCTCTGGCACGTTAGAAATGTCTGTAAAGTTATTAGCAGAGCATGGCGTACAAGCAGAGCAAAGTATGCAATTAGGCAGCAACGAAGCCATTGCAAGGGCTGTTGCTCAAGGTATGGGGGTCGCTTTATTGCCAAACGTAGTCACGGAAGATTTAGTGCAGTTAGGCAAATTAACGCGCCTGAGCCAAAAAAATAACAAGCAACTCTCTCGCCCTCTTTACCAACTGCATTATAAAGACAGACCATCTTCGCATGCTGCGCAAGCATTTGAAAAAAGCCTGTTTAGTGAATAATATTTATATGAGTGAATTTAGAACTGAGCTGTAAGTCGCGTATGCTTGAATCAACGGCATTCGTACCGCCGTAAACAATAGAATAGCTAAGCTAGAGCTTAATTGCGTTGCTAAGTACTCTTTAGAATACGTAGCCCAAATCGCCAGCTAACCCTTTATACTCTGCTTGTCCATATGTAGTTGAATATGTTGTATACCCGGCTTCAGTTATTTTTGCATTATCTGAAACTTTTAGCATTTCACGTATTTGATTTTCGTCGTCGATACCTTTTACAACTAGAACTAGACCCTCGCTTCTTTGATTAATAGCCCAGTCATTTTTTAAATAAGCTCCACACCAATCACTAAGCAGTTGATATGGAGTGGGAAAATATCGGTTATTCATATCTTTTTCTACAGCTGGCCATTTTTGAGGAGTTGAAGAGATAGCAAAAGTTTTTCTTCCGTGATTTTGAATGAAGTCTTTAAGTTTCATTTTTGACATTTTAGCCCCTTTTAAATTGACTTGTACTAAACCCTATGAAGCTTCGGAGTGCCTTATTATGCATTTGTTATCCTACTAATTTCAGATGCTAATTTATCTACAAAGAGCTCTACACCAGCTATAGCTTCTAAAGCAATTTCTTTATCTACTTTTATTAAGGTACCGTCCGTAGTCTTCCCGTCCCTATGCACAATGTCGTGTCTAAGTGTTGTAATTCTGCAAACATCTGATATATCGATAAATATTGGTTGGCCTAAGACTGACTTAAGAATTTCTCTAACTTTAGGAATATTGTGATACATAACTCCTGATAACTCTTTAATAGCGAAACCTCTTGCCCCATCTTGCTGTTTTACGATATCTCGTAGTGAATACTTAATATCTTTCAAATCTTCAACTTTACAGATAGCATTTTGAAAATACTTATCGTCAGATAAGATCAATGAACGTACTGAATCTGCAAGAAATGACTCCATTAAGGTAACTGCGTGAGCATATGTCATTTTGTAGAATGTCTCTTCATGAGAAATTGCTACCTGCAAATATGTAAGATCGCGAAGATTATGTATTTGAAACTGAAATGACCTATGTAAGTCAGAATATGAATGAGAGGCGTACCACTGTAGAGACTCGTGATCTTCTTGAAGACTTTCCTGCATATATGACCACTCTTGGACTAGTGTATCCCAGCCAGGAGTCTCTTCATCAGCATCTTCATCCCCAAGGTGCTCCTTAATCCATTGTTCCATTTCTTCTTGCTGAAGATCAAACATATATTCTTTAGTAATACTCATTTGCGTCCATTCACTACACTACAACTTATCTAGTTGTTTATAACATAACAAAATCTTAGTTAGTATTGTTATCGGGAAATTATTACGTTTATGTTTGTAGGGCTAAATTGAAATTTAAACCTATTAACTAAACCAACAAATTTTAATATAACTAGCTCTACTCACAAACCCTGAGTTAAGTCTTGCGCCAATGTACCCGTTGGTTTTTCAATTACGCGTACTAACTCTTTACCATCGTCTTTTACTATAAACGTTGGCGTGTATTGCAAGTCGTGCGCTAGTGCTATTCCAGCG
>Ga0208334_100128_pt1 | contig 37183 bp, 34 predicted proteins | sample DeeseametaMP0900_FD_184201 | JGI IMG/M metagenome (GOLD analysis project Ga0208334, IMG submission 184201) | Marine microbial communities from the Deep Indian Ocean - MP0900 (SPAdes) | ecosystem: Environmental > Aquatic > Marine > Oceanic | place: East of Durban, South Africa, South Indian Ocean...
TCAGCGTAAAATGGAGCAGCTTGCGTACTTTGACACGTTAACGGGCTTAGCAAACCGAACCTTTTTTAGAATGCAGCTGCGTAAATCAATGGCTTTGGCTGAGCGCGGCCATTATGCGTTTGCACTTTTTTACTTTGATTTAGATGAATTTAAGCGCATTAACGATACGTTAGGCCATGATGCAGGCGATCAGTTACTAATTGAAGTTGCTAACCGCCTTAAAGCACGCTTACGCGCCGAAGATACAATTGCCCGCCTAGGGGGCGACGAATTTGCTGTATTACTCAGTGGTATTGAAAGCCAAGAGCATGCCAGTGATGTCGCAAATACTATTCAAAAAACACTTAATGTGCCTATAAAGCTTGGCAATAACGAAGTAATAGTCAGCGCTAGTATTGGTATTACAATGGCCCCTTACGATAGCCTAGAAGAAGATCAGCTTTTAAAACATGCTGATTTAGCAATGTATGAGGCAAAAGCCAAAGGGCGTAATACTTACCACTTTTATAGCCAAGAGCTTAACGCGGCTGCCAATGAAAGGCTGTTCATTGAAAACGAATTACGCCATGCGATTAAAGAAAAACAGTTTGAGGTTTATTATCAGCCGCAAATAAACTCATTAACTCAGCACGTTGTAGGCTATGAAGCGCTACTACGCTGGTTCCACCCAGTAGAAGGGCTTATATCGCCGACCAAGTTTATTCCTATTGCTGAGGCAACAGGGCTTATTGTTGAACTCGGTGAGTGGGTATTACAGCAATCGTGCGAGTTTGCCGTGCGTTTAGCGCAAGATGGACGAGATAACAACGTATCTATCAATTTATCGGCACGTCAGTTTAAAGACGCTAATTTAGTGCCCATGCTCAGCAGTATTATTAAACAAACAGGGGTAAGTGCTAAGCGGTTACACTTGGAGCTTACCGAAAGTATGCTAATGGGCAATGTTGAAGCTGCCATTACGCAGTTACACGAACTAAAAGCACTGGGTATTTCAATATCGATTGATGATTTTGGTACTGGCTATTCGTCGCTAAGTTACTTAAAACGATTCCCGGTCGACATATTAAAAATTGACCGCTCGTTTGTAAAAGATATCCCTGCAGATTCTAATGACATGGAAATTACCGCCGCTATTATAGCCATGGCGCAAAAGCTTAAATTAGACGTAGTTGCAGAAGGGGTTGAAACGATTGAACAAGTAGAGTTTTTGCAAAATAATAATTGTTATATTGTGCAAGGGTTTTATTACAGCAAACCGATTGCTGAGAGCGAATTGCCAGCGTTATACAAAAACTTAAACGATACGCCTAACATTGTTAGTAGCAAATAAAAAGTTGCGGGTTTAGCCACCCGCAATTTTTACTTTAAATTTAAGGGTTTCTAAAATCCCTTTTAGTTTTTCGCGATCATCGCCTTGAACTTCAATAATGCCTTCTTTTACCGCGCCACCTTGGCCCATTTTACTTTTTATGGTTTTAGCTAGCTTTTTTAGATCGTGCGCTTTTGGATCTATACCCACAACCAACATCACACCTTTACCTTTTCGCCCCTTAGTTTGGCGCTCTATGCGGATAAAGCCATCTTTAAATAGTTTTGCAGTGGGTTCTTGCTCAACCTTTGGCTGGCTAATTCGGCCCATATCGGTTGAATATACTAAGCGGTTATCACTCATAATTTACCTAAATAAACGTTTTTATTGATGTATTAAATAATAACAAATTTGCTGGCGAGTGTTTTTATTTTTGCTAAATACTTTTAACAGGTTATATTTAGGTCAAAGGAAATATTATTGGAGTTTATAATGAGTTTAACAAAGAGTTTATCGGTTGATGAAAGTACTTTAACGATACAAATTAAAGGCAAATTTGACTTTAATTTAGTGCAATCATTTCGCCAAGCCTATGCCCAAATTGAGCCTAAAACAAATAAAGTGATTATCGATTTAAGAGAGACCGACTACATGGATAGCTCTGCTCTTGGTATGTTGCTTAACATGAAAAAAACCATTGAAAGCCAGGTACAAACAATAGAGATCAGTAATTGTCAGCCTCAGCTTAAAAAAATACTGCAAATATCACGTTTTGATAAGAAGTTTGATATTAACTAATGACCCACGTACTTATTGTTGACGATCAGGCGCTTAATCGCATCCTGCTCGAAAAAATGCTGCTCGAAGAAAACTATAAAATATCAATTGCGTTTAACGGCCTAGAAGCACTTGAGGTGTTAGAAAAAGAAGCGATTGATATTGTTCTACTCGATGTACTTATGCCGGTAATGGATGGCTTTGAAGCTGCAAAGCTGATAAAGCAGCGATACAACGACGTTTATCTACCCATTATTTTTATTACTTCGCTTGAAGATCAAAGCAGCTTTGAGCGTTGTTTAGAAGTAGGCGGGGATGACTTTATTCAAAAGCCGTTTGAAAAAGTAATTTTAAACGCAAAAATTAAAGCGCACAGCCGTACGCGCGAATTAAGTAAAAAAGCCCATCAACAAAACACCTTACTTGAGTATCATCGCAATCAAATAGAGCGCGAGCACGAAATAATTGAGCACATTTTTAATAACTCGCTCGAAAACCAAGATAAGTTTAAGGACCATTTAGACTTTAGCCTTTCTCCTGCTTCTATGTTTAACGGTGACATGTTTTTAGTCGCGCAAAGCCCAATAGGCAATTTATATTGCATGTTGGGTGATTTTACCGGGCATGGGTTAGCGGCCGCGATTGGAGCATTACCTGCATCACGGGTGTTTTACACTATGGTGCAAAAAGGCATGGCTGTTAACGATATAGCCTCTGAGATCAATGTATTACTGCATAATTTACTGCCAGAGCACATGTTTTGCGCGGCGACTATTATTGAGCTCAGTGCCTCGGGAAAAAGTATTTCGGCCTGGCTTGGCGGCTTACCAGATGCGTACTTAATAAATACCGATGGTGAAGTTAAGCAAACGCTTGAGTCGCAACACATGGCACTGGGGATTTTAGACAGCGATGAATTTGAATATGAACTAATTAATTTAGAAGTTGATAAAAACACCCGCTTGGTGCTTTCAACCGATGGCATAATAGAAACTAACAACGACGCCGATATTTTTTATGGTGAGCAGCGCTTTTTAGCAGCACTTAAAAGCAAGCCGATGATCAGCAGTCAGCGTGTTATAGATAATGTAAATACCTTTGCTAATGGCAGTGAGCAATTAGACGACTTAAGCTTAGTGCTGCTTAATTGTTTGCCGCTAACCCCAGAGCCAGAGGCCAAAGAGGCGTATTCTAATTTGGCATTTAACTTTTCACTTAGCTTGAACGCGCAGCAAATTAAATGCACAGACCCTGTGTATGATGTTGTTAATGTATTAAGCAGTGTTGAGGGGCTTAGGTCGCATCGCTCAAATATATTTTTATTGCTTTCTGAGGCGTATAACAATGCACTTGATCATGGTGTGTTAGGCCTTGATTCAGACATAAAAAAACAAGACGATGGCTTTTTTAAATACTATGAATTAAGAGAGCAAGCACTGAGTAAAATGAAAGAGGCGATGATTATTATTGATATGCGTTATTGCCCAGATACCTTGTGCTTGTACTTTATTATTTGTGACTCGGGTAGGGGGTTCTCAAGTGACTCCTCTACACGTACCGAACTCAACGCAGAGTTTGGCCGTGGCTTATCGTTACTCGAAGAAGTGGCAGAAAAAGTCACGTATAACGCAAGTGGTAACCAAGTCGAAATGTGTTACAAGTTGCTATAGCTCAGAAAAAATTTCCATGTTATTATCTAGAAAATTTTAGATGTATGGATGGCCAAATGATTTCTTCTTACCTTGATATTGCGCAATTAAATATAGACCCAGAATTAGTTGCCAAAGAGCTAGAGCAGCTAGAACAGTATATTGCTGCAAGCGCGCTGCCGTCTGTACGTTGGGAATATCAAATTCCTGAACTCGGTGAAGGCGGTGCGTGTAGTTTGTTTGGTTATTTACAAGATGAGCCATTTAAACTTACTGATCACGTGAGCGCGACTTCACAAAACGAGCAAAAACTAGCAAACCTACAAAATATAGTTAATTACATAGAGCAGCAAACGCAGGTCGATTGGTATGGTATTTATCAAGCGGTTGACACTGCTCAGGGTCCGCAATTATTAAAGCTGGCGTATCAAGGTGCGCCAAGCCGTCCACTGTTTCCTCTTACTGAAGCATTTGCAGCAGGCAGCAATAATGTACAAGTTGCATTGTCTAAGCGCGGGCGTGTAATTAACAACGTAGAAAACTATTTAGCACAAGGTGGCGAGTATTATACGTGCGACCCTAAAGTGAAAGCTGAAACCTGTTTACCCTTATTTAATGAGCAACATGAATGCGTCGGTATTATAGATGCAGAGGCATTTAGTAACGACTTTTTTGATAGCCGTACACTGGCTGTATTAGTTGCGTGCTGCATTAAAATTCCTCACTTTCTAGTGTAAATATCACTAGCCAAGAAGGTAAGCTTTTATGTTAAGCTTACTACAACAGCCAACCCCTAATTAATGATAAGAGATAGCTAATGTTCTCAGAATTAAAACCATTACCAACAGATCCTATTCTTGGCCTTATGGCAGCCTATAAACAAGATACAAACCCTAACAAGATTGATTTAGGTGTAGGTGTCTATAAAGATGAGCAAGGCAACACACCGGTATTAAAAGCGGTAAAAAAAGCTGAAGCATTTCGTTTAGAAAACGAAACAAGCAAATCTTACATTGGTTTAGCGGGTAACTTAGACTACTGTCAAAAAATGGAAAACCTATTACTAGGTGAGCACCAAGCACTTTTAGCAAACCGCGTACGTACTGCACAAGCACCAGGTGGTACAGGTGCACTTCGCGTTGCGGCTGAATTTGTTAAGCGTTGTAATAAAGACGCAACAGTGTGGGTAACTACGCCAACATGGGCAAACCACATTAGCTTGTTTGAAGCTGCTGGCTTAAACGTTAAAGAATACCCGTACTACGATTACGAAAACAAAGATTTATTGTTCGACGACATGATAAACACCCTTAAGCAAGTACCAAAAGGGGATATTGTGCTACTTCATGCTTGTTGTCATAACCCAAGTGGTATGGACTTAAACGAGACACAGTGGAACACAGTTGCTCAGCTTGCAAAAGAAGTTGGTTTTACACCACTTATTGATATTGCTTACCAAGGCTTTGGCTCATCACTTGAAGAAGATGCACGTGGACTACGTATTTTAGCTGATGCAGTAGAAGAGCTAATTATTTGTTCATCATGTTCTAAAAACTTTGGTTTATATCGTGAGCGTATTGGTGCGTGTTCAATTATTGCAAAAGACACTGCAACCGCTGATATTTCAAATTCAGTGCTATTAAGTGTTGTTCGTAGTATTTACTCAATGCCTCCAGCGCACGGTGCTGACATCGTAAACACTATTTTAAGCAGCACAGAGCTTACACAAATGTGGCACAGTGAGCTTGATGAAATGCGTAATCGTATTAATGGTTTACGTAGCTTAATTAAAGAAAGCTTAGCAGCAAAAGAGATAGAGCAAGACTTTTCGTTTATTGAACGTCAACACGGTATGTTTTCTTTCTTAGGTATTAATAAAGAGCAAATTGCGCGCCTACAAAAAGAATACGGTATTTACATTGTTGGTTCTAGCCGCGTAAATGTAGCGGGTATTAGTGATACTAACATTGAGTATTTCGCAAACGCCGTTGCTGACGTTTGTAAATAACGCTTTTACTTAGCAGTAATAAAAAACCGCCCAGCCTAAACTTTAGGCTGGGCGGTTTTTTTAGCTGTTATTTATACCAATTAGCTAATACCAATCTGCAATGATACTTAATTATTTTGCGGGGCTAAACGTGTCGCTACCTGCGTTAAAAAGCTCTCATTTAGAACACCTAAATAGCGAATTTTTTGCCGAACTATCAACACGTTTATCCTCCCTCAAAGTAGATCACTTAATTAAGCGAATTGGTATAACTATAATTACAGCACTATTCGTTATCGATTAAGTCTTCTACGCCTACAATCAGCCATGGAGCATCTGAGGTGGTAGCACGCTCAAGGTGCCAAATCTCTAAAATAGGCTCTTCTTTTTTATCGTCTAAGTCGCGGTATTTGCCTTTAAATTGCACACTTACTTGCCACGAATTTGCTGTTGTTTCAGCGCGTACAAGCTCGGCATCAATAAACATCACCTCAGTCGCTACCCGTTCAATCGCTTCGCGCTCAGTTTTAAACTCTTGAGCTAACGATGGGCTTAAATACTCAGCCATCGTGGCGTAATCAGCATTATTCCAAGCCGTTTGCATAGTGTGATAGTGGCTACGTGCGCCTTGTAAAAAGCCATTTACGTCAAAATTAGGGGGTAAATTGAAAGGCACTTGCTCAGTGTGTGCGATTTGCTGGGTAAAACCACTGTTAGTAGGTTGCTCTGTGGCTGTTTGCTTAAAAGCAGAGTGCCCAGTAGCGTGTGTACCGGCTAATTGCGGGGAGTGGCGAGCGCGCATAAACCCCGTAATAAGTTTAAACAAAATAAAGGCAACGCCTGCTAATAAAATAATTTCTAATAGCTGCATGCCCTCAAAGTTATCTCCTAGCATAGCGGCAATTAAACCGCCGGCTAACAATCCGCCTAATACGCCGGCCATAATGCCTTTTTTACTGCTTTTTGTCTTGGCTGCAGGTGCTGTGGTATCGGCTTTTTGCTTTTGTGTGGTTTGTTGTGTTGCTGGGGTTGTACCGCGTTTACTACTACCAAACTTTTTGCGTGCGTGTGCATCAAAACTTGCTGTACACAGTAGTGCAAGTAATGAAAATATAACGATGATGTTCTTCATGTAATTCCCTAAGTTAAACTGAGCGGTGAGTATAATTAACTTTTCAGTAAAAATTAATAATTACATTTAAAATCAATTGTTTTGGATGAAAAATGAGCGCAGAATAGACACAAAAAAACCGCTCAGTGTTACTCAGCGGTTTTTAGTCGTTAAGCGCTAGTTACAGCCAGCGAATGGCATTGGTAACCCGTTCGTTGTACACATTAATTGGCGCGCCGGAATTAGCCACTAAAATAGTATCGGCTTTGTCGCCTCGATTAATATGACCTGCAAAGCGCGCATCATGAAAATCATCTTCGCCAAACCCAAACGACTTATTCTCAGAAGGAACAATAAAGACCGTCATTGGGCCAAAGTCCGACTCAAAAATTAAGTGCAGCCCTTTTTCACCTTTAAAGTCGCAAAACATCGCATAAGTAATTTTACCTGGCAGCTCTTCTATATGAGCGCCTAGCAGTGCAAGCTTATCGTTAACGCTTTGTAGGCTAATAGCATTGGTTTTTTCAAGGGCGGTAATTTCATGGTAAACATGGGTTAAAGCATGTTCGCCTGCTTCATGGGCAATGTGTTGCTCTGTGCTAAAAAAGAATGCGCCAATAGCTACAAAAAAAGACGCGGCTAGGGCTAAGTGAACACGGTCAAACTTAAAACGTGAGCGTGCATCTACAACGTTATCCCCAGTTGCTTGCTCTTCTTGCATTGCTTTTTCTTTTAACGAGGTGTTTAAAAGAATACGCTCAGCAAGGTTGTCAGGCACAGGCACATCTAACGCATCTTGAATTTGTTTATCAAAGTCTTTCATGTCGCTTATAAAGTTTTGTCGCTCAGAGCTCTCTTTAGCAAACTCTAAAAGCTCCTTATCTAAATCGTTTGGCTGCGCAATAGTGCGTCGACGAAACTCAAGTTCATCCATTATTTTGATGCCCCTTTAAGTTGTTCATCATCACGGCTTAAAGCCTCTTTAAGTTGGTTTCTGGCACGGTACAAACGAGTCATAACCGTGTTTTTATTTAAATCGAGAATCTCTGCTATTTCTTCACCAGAGCACCCCATAACAACTTGCAGAAGTAAGGGTTCTCTGTATTCATCAGATAGCAGCGCAATTTGGCGTTGGATAACCGTTTGCTCCATTTCATCATCTAACGAATGGCTGGTTTCATCGACAAGTGTATCGTTTTCTACATCGCTGTAGTCAAACTGCTTGCGCTCAAAGCGACGTGCATTTTCTCTGCGCAAAATAGTCAGCAGCCACGGCTTGGCGGCTTTTTGATCCAATAATGAGTCAAGCGAGCGCCAAGCACGTAAAAACGTTTCTTGTACTAGGTCATCTGCAATATGTGGGTCACGGCATAACCAATAAGCAAAGCGATAAAGCTCCTTATTATATACATGGACCAAGGCTTCATAGCGCTTTTGTTTCTCTGCCATATCAACTAAGACCTGATTATTTGATTTTTTCTTTCCAAGCATAAGTACTTTTTTAATTAAAATTTATTATTTAATGCATGAAAAGACCTAAATTTATCAAACTAGTTAATAAAGGTCTTTTAATACAGCTTGTTGCGACTTTGTACGTTGAACTTGGTGCTGCTCAATTATGTTAATAATAGCATTAAGATCGACATCTGCACTGCTATTTGCATAAAGAGCTGACTGTAAACGGTTAACCTGCGTCGCCAGTTCATCATTATTGATGTTGTGTATTAACGTATCTATCGCAGCCACCTTTTTGCCCGTAAGCTTAATCGCTACCTCATTTAGTTCGCTATAAAATGCATTGAGATTATTTGATTTAGCTGCATTTTTAAGCGCGTTTAATGAAAGCGTTTGGGCTTTATTTACAGATACACTGTTATTTTTTTGCTCATTATTAGTAGAACGGCTTAACCAATAAAAAATTGCAGTGATTATCCAAAAAATATACCCAAGCACGGCAATAATAATTAACCAAAGCGGAATAACATTTTGCGGCGCGGCTATTGTTGTATTGGGCTGCTGTGTATTACTTACTTTATTAGCAGGCAAAGTTGGCTCACCTGTATTAAGGTTGTCGTTTGCAATAGCACCTGGGTTTATAGCATTGGCGCTAGGAGTTACCGTTATAGTGCGCTCAGGCAATGTAGCGTAGCTAATGCGGTTCATTTTGGTGTTATACCAAGGCAGTGTTATTTCTGGGAGGGTGTAGGAGCCCGCTTTTTGTGGTAATAACGCAAATGACGCTGTTTGCTGAGATACAACCCGTCCGTTTCTTACGGCATTGTTTGTTTCTACATCATCGGGGTAACTGCGAATTCCCGCAATGGTTTTCATATCAATTTCGGGCAGTTGCTCTTTAGTAACCCCTAACGCGGTTAAGGTAATAGTGCGTGTAATAGGCGTGCCAACTTCTACTGTATTTTCATCAGGCTGCCACTGCTCATCAATATTAACTAACTCACTTGGTAGCCATGCGCCTTTATAGTTTGCCGGAATAGGTTTTATCTCAAGTTGCTGATCATCTCCTAAAGCCGACACTTCTAATTGGCGGTAATTTTGCTGTACACGGCCTTGAAACGTAGGACCAACAATGGTGTATACACCACTTTTTTGCGGTTGTAGTAAGTATTCTCGGGTGATCACTAAATAACGTTTGCCATCTACAAGCTCATAGCTTTCGGTTTGTTTACCTAATTGAGTAAGCTGTGCATCTTGCATACTGGGCGTACTTAGGCTGCCATCAAGCAGCTCTTTTGCTAGGTAGAGTTTAATCGTATATACGCCAGCTTCTTGAACAAACAACGAGTCACTTGAGAGCGATGTTTTTAAAAAAATATCGTTATTTTTATCAGCATCGGCAGCGCGCTTTGCCACTTTTAATTTTATTGGCTGCGAGCTTAAACCGGCCACGTTAAAAGCCGGAATGGTGTATTCACCTTCATTACGGGTCATTAACTTAACAGACCAGGTTGTTTGCTTATTAATGCTGCCATTTATAATGTTGGTGCGCGTACTTAAACTTGTTGGCCCAACTACAAAGTCTTTAAGTAACACCGAGGTGTCGGGTTGCTCGCTTTTTATTGTGTCGTCAACTGAAATGTTAAGCATAAAAAATTCGCCAGCAAGGACTGGGTTTTTATCTACACTTGCCTCTAATTTGGTGGCGGCCCATGATGGCATCGCACTTAATAGCAATAAACAGCAAAATAATCGCATTACCATGATTTTTCTACTCCTGTAGGGCGACGTTGATATTGTCTTTTTTGGGCTTCTAATTGCATTTTATTCCGTAATAAAATTGCCGGATCGTCCGGTACTTTTCTTAATAACTGGTTAAGCTGCTGGGCTTTTTCTTTCTCTTCGTTGGTGAGCTCACGCGTTTGTGCTTGCGCGGCTTGTTGTTGAGCGTTTTGCTTTTGCTCATCTGTTAACGTTTGCTGCTGCGCTGTTTGCGGCTGAGTATTTTCAGCTTGTTCTTCGTTTGTTTGCTCAGGCTGTTTTTGCTCTTGATTAGCTTGTGGCTGAGTTTGTAGTTCTGGCTCATTTTGTTTATCTGATTGTGAACCCGACTCAGCACTTTGTTGGTCTTGCTCAGTGTCAGACTCATCATTTGGCTCGCCTTGACTTGGCTCTGATTGAGAATCGCTATTTTCACTTTGTTGGCTTTGATCTGATTGCTGATTGTTTTGTTGCTCACTTTGATCAGATTGTTGCTGATTATCTTGCGAATCACCCTCTTGCTGTTGCTGCTGTTGCTCGAGCAATTGCTCAACCAAAGCTTGGTTATCAGCGGCTTCGCTAAAGTTAGGTTGTAACGTTTGTGCTTGTTTGTAAGCATCTATGGCTTGTTCTAGCTGTCCTGATTTGGCAAGCGCGTTGGCATAGTTATAAAAACCAGTGGCTGATTTATCATTACTAAAGGCTTCTAGTGCGGCATCAAAATTACCTTGTTGGTACAATGCAGACCCTTTTAAGCTGCTTGAGTCGGCATTGGCGGCCCGTTCAAAATCTTTATTTTTATAAGCATCAAGCGCTTGCTGATCAGTGTTTTTTAAAAAAGAGGGGAGCTCTAATGCACTTGCCTGTTGGGTTGGCAAAACGCTGAGTACTAAAAAGGCCCCTACAAATGCTGCACTTCTAAATAAATAAAGGCCTAAGGGCAGTAAAATAAGTAACCCATATATACCTGCGTCTATGCGCCACAGGGCATGGCTTTGTTTTTCATCTTTTAATAACTCACTATTGGCACTTGGTGCAAAAGTGGCTATGTCACTGCTGCTTGGTTGGTAAAGGGCAAACTTTCCACCACTGCGGGTCGCTAGGCTTTTTAAGCGGCTTATGTTAATGGTGGGGATGACTATTTGACCGTAGCTGTCTTTTAAAAAACCGCCTTCAGGTAATTCAATAGGTGCGCCTTGCTCTGTGCCTACGCCGTAAATATTTAGCCGATAAGAAGAATTACTGGTAAAGCTAGTAATATCGCTTTGCTCTTCTTGGTCTATGCCATCGGTGACTAATATTATATCGCCATCAATATAGCCTGCTTGCGTTAAAAGCTCTTTTGCCATATCAAGGCCAGCCAAAACATTAGAGCCTTTGTCGGGCATAATGTCGGGGCTTAAACTCGGAATTAAATTAGTAAGCGTAGTGGCATCGTTTGTAAGTGGCGAAATAGTAAATGCACTACCGGCATAGGCAACTAAAGCGGTGTCGCCTTCTTTAAATAGCTCAATCATATCGAGTGCTTTAAAGCGTGATTGCATTAAACGGTTCGGTGCTATATCGGTACTGTACATTGAGTACGACATATCCATTACAATCACACGGGCACTTTTACTTTGAAATACAGGAACCTGTTTTTCTTCAAAGCTAGGGCCTGCACTAAAAATAATAGCTAAACAGCAAAATACAGCGACCAGCCAAAGTGGTTGGCTGGCTTTAGTGTTTGACTCGTTCATAATAAACGGGGCCAAATGAGGGGCTATTAGGTTATCTGCGCTTTGTTTTTTATGCTTAATAAAGGCTATAAAAAACAACGCAAGTGCAGGTATTAAAAGCCACAAAACAGCGGGACGAATAAATGTAAAGTCCATTAGTTAGGCTCCTTTAATGCACGTAAGGTGCTTAACATTACTTTTAAACTAATGAGTAAAATAGCAATAAGTAGTGGGTAGTAAAACAATGAGCTTTGCGGGCGAAATGTTTGCTCATCTGCGCTAATTGGCTCTAATTTATCAAGCTCTGCGTAAATTTGCTGAAGGCCAGCCACATCTTTGGCTCTAAAATATAACCCACCGGTTTGTTCGGCAATGTCTTTTAACAAGCTTTCATCTAAGCTGCCCCCACTCATACCACCCATATTAAATAGGCTAAATCCACGGGGATTATCTGAGCCAACACCTATGGTATATACTTTTATGCCTTCCTCGCGGGCAAGGAGTAGGGCATCTTCAGGTTTTAAATTACCTGCTGTGTTTTGGCCATCGGTTAATAGCACCACAATACGGTTACTTTTATCTTTGTTGGCAAAACGCTTTACCGATAAACCTAGCGCATCGCCAATAGCAGTGGCACGCCCAACTAAGCCAATTTGAGACTCGCTGAGCATTTTACTTACGGTTTTAACATCGCGAGTCAGTGGCGTTTGTAAAAATGCGGTGTCGCCAAATAATATCAGGCCTAACCTGTCACCTTGGCGCTGCTCTATAAAGTCACTCAATACCGCCTTTACCATAGTGAGGCGATCAACATATTGGCCGTTGTAAGCCATGTCTTGTTCGGTCATTGAGCCAGATAAATCGACCGCAAGCATTATATCGCGCCCTTCGTTTGGTAATGAAATGGGGTCGTCTAACCATGTCGGGTTGGCTGCAGCAGTGACCAGTAATAGCCAAAGTAGCCATTCAAAAATAGTTAGTTTACGTGCGCTTTTTTCAAGGCTTTGGCTGGCTAAGTTATGTTTGGCAAAGCTTGGAATACGTAACCGGGTATGTGCGTTACTGGCAGCAGGTTTTAATAATAAAAGTAATAAGGGCAGAGGTAGTAATAAAAACAACCATGGCCAGCTAAATTCAAACATGTACTGGCTCCTTTAGTTTAAATTGCTTTATGCCTTGGCGTAATTTTTCGTTAAGCGCGTCATTGGTTTGCTGCGCATTATACAGGCTTAAAAGCTCATGCTCGGTAAAGCTTAAACCGGTTAAGGTATTAAGTGTGTTACACCAGTTAGCTGTTGATTGCGTTGCTAGGCGTTTATCGTAATACTCTATTACTAGGCGCTTTAAAATAATATGAAGTGTTTGCGCGCTTTGCTCGTTGTGGCTTAAATCGATTGCGTAGCGCTTAGGCTTTTTAAATTTATAATTTTTGTAAAACCAAAAAGCAGCTGCACAGATTGCTATGAACAGCAGGGTAATAATAACCCACCAAGCAGGGGCGAGTGGCCACCAACTAACTTGGCTTGGCGCTATTATATCGTGCAGGCCATCGAGTGGATTGGTTTGCATGGTTATTTTCTCACTAATTGCAGCTCAAGCGGGCTCGCTGCATTGAATGATATTAAGTTAAGACCCGATTTAGTTAAGCGATTTAGACGTGTGCTAAATGCTTGCTCGGCGTTTTTTGCAAAGCGTTCTCTAAAGCTTTTATCCATAAGCGGTAGCGCAAAATCTTGGCCGTTGGCATTAACAGTGACAGCGTTTTTAAACGCGGGGAGCGTATGTTCAAACGGATCACTTATATGACAGCCTATCAGCTCACAGTGGCGGCTTAATATTTCTAATTGTTTAAAGCTTGCATCATCTAAGGCATTAAAGTCAGAGACTAAATACACTAAGCTGCCAGGTTTAGCTAAGTGGTTAAGGCGTTTTAAATTATCGCTAAAGTTGTTGGTTGCTTGTTTATCTATATTGTTAAGTGCTTGCTGGTGGCTGTCGCATAGATTATGACACAGCTTTAATACCGCTTTTTCGCGGGCGCTGGGCTTTAGTTCTAAATGCGAGTGTTGATTAAACACAATACCGCCAATTCTATCTCCGCGTTGACACGCCGACCACGCAACTAGCGCGCTAATGTGCGCAGCCTGTACCGACTTAAGCAGCAGCTTTGAGCCAAATAGCATAGAGTTTGAAAAATCAGTAAATACAAAAACTGGGCGCTCTTTTTCTTCTTGAAAAAGCTTTGTATGGGTTTCGCCGGTACGCGCTGTTACTCGCCAGTCAATAGAGCGAATGTCATCACCTTGCTGGTAATGACGCACTTCGGCAAACTCCATACCTCGGCCTTTATGGGGCGCAAGGTATTGCCCAGTTAAACTGTTTTTAATTTTAACTTTTGGTGCAAGCTCTAATAACTGTGCTTTAGCTTTGTAATACAGCAGCTCTTTTAGCGCTAAATTTACACCGTGGCTGTGGCTTTCTTTTAGCCACGCCTTTGAGTTTAATTGTGATTGCATAACTTAGGGTACGGCTACAAGTTCAACAATACGGCTTATAACCTGATCTTTAGTAATGCCATCAGCCTGTGCTTCGTAGCTTAAAATAATACGATGGCGCAGTACATTATGTACAACGGCTTGAATGTCATTGGGTGCTACAAAATCGCGGCCATGTAACCAAGCGTGGGCACGGGCACATTTATCAAGTGCAATGGTGGCACGCGGGCTTGCACCAAACTCAATCCAACGGCCAAGTTGCTCATCAAACTTAGCCCCTTCACGAGTGGCAATAATAAGCTGTACTAAATATTGCTCAAGCGGCTCGGCTAAATACAAGCCTAAAATAGCTTGGCGAGCGGCAAATAAATCGCTTTGGGTAATTTGTTGCATAACCGCTTGTTGTTCATTAAGTGCTTCACCACGGGTTAACCTCAGTATGTCTAGCTCGTGCTCTGCACCTGGGTAATCAATGCTTAAATGTAATAAAAAGCGGTCTAATTGTGCCTCTGGCAGTGGGTAAGTCCCTTCTTGCTCCAGCGGGTTTTGGGTAGCCATTACCATAAACAAATCGCTTAGTGGGTAGGTATTTTTGCCTACCGTTACTTGGCGCTCTGCCATGGCTTCTAGTAGTGCTGATTGTACTTTTGCTGGGGCACGGTTTATTTCATCGGCTAAAATAAGGTTATGAAATAAAGGGCCTTTCTCAAACACAAATTCACTGGTTTGTTGGCGGTAAATATCGGTGCCGGTTACATCGGCAGGTAATAAGTCGGGCGTAAACTGTACGCGCTGGAACGAGCCTTCAATACCTTTAGCAAGGGCGTTAACAGCACGGGTTTTTGCAAGCCCTGGCGGGCCTTCTACTAATAGATGGCCATCCGCTAAAATGGCAATAAGGAGTGCTTGAGTAAGCTCTGGCTGGCCAATAATTTGTGTATCTAAGTACGTTTTTAATTGTTTGAATGCGTTAGCTGCCATAATAAATAGACTTCCTCGTCAGCTGGGTTTGTACCTAATTTATTTTAGGTGATTAATACTGACCTAGTTATAAGGTTTATAAGTGAGTAACTCAAGAGTTAGACTGTATTTTTAAAAATAGTTCGTTATTTTTTAACGGTTTTTAGCGTACCACAAAACTTTGTAAAAACGCGTAAAAAAGCCTATTGTGGTAGTCAATATTAAGCACTATGTATATATCTACCTTTAGTGCTTTTGTATAAATTTGTGTTTATCTATTGGCTTTAGCACACGGGTTGTTTAGAATCGAGGAAAACAAACAGGTCAGACCTGTCAGCGGGAGAGCATAAATGTCTGAGCAAAACATACTAAAAACACCAAAAGGCGACCGTATTGCCATCGTTAGCGGCTTACGTACTCCTTTTGCAAAACAAGCAACAGCGTTTCACCATGTACCAGCCCTTGATATGGGTAAGTTGGTGGTTAACGAAATGCTTGAACGATTAAATTTCGACAAGTCAGAAATCGATCAACTTGTATTTGGTCAAGTAGTACAAATGCCAGAAGCGCCAAATATTGCACGTGAAATTGTTTTAGGTACGGGTATGCCAGTAGGCGTAGACGCGTATTCAGTATCGCGTGCGTGTGCTACCAGCTTTCAGGCCATTGCTAATGTAGCTGAGTCTATTATGGCAGGCTCTGTAAATGTAGGTATTGCCGGTGGCGCCGACTCATCTTCAGTATTACCTATTGGCGTAAGTAAAAAATTGGCAGGTAGCTTAGTTGATTTAAACAAAGCACGTACCTTAGGCCAGCGTTTACAAATATTCTCAAAACTGCGTTTAAAAGATTTATTACCAGTACCGCCTGCGGTTGCTGAATACTCAACAGGCCTTTCAATGGGGCAAACTGCTGAGCAAATGGCTAAAACACATAACATAAGCCGTGAAGATCAAGATGCACTAGCGCATCGCTCGCATTCACTTGCAACCCAAGCATGGGCCGATGGCAAGTTAAAAGATGAAGTAATGACGGCACACTTACCGCCATATAAAAGCTTTATTGAAGAAGATAATAACATTCGTAAAAATTCTACAGTTGAAGGCTACGCTAAGCTTAAACCAGTATTTGACCGCCAACATGGCTCGGTTACCGCTGCAAATGCAACACCATTAACCGATGGTGCAGCCGCCGTACTGATGATGAGCGAAAGCAAAGCAAAAGCACTAGGCTACGAAATTTTAGGTTATGTACGTAGCTTTGCGTTTTCGGCAATTGGTGTAGAAAAAGACATGCTAATGGGCCCAGCGCATTCAACGCCTATCGCACTTGATAGAGCAGGGATTACACTTGCTGATTTAGATTTAATTGAAATGCACGAAGCCTTTGCATCGCAAACACTTGCCAATATGAAAATGTTTGCATCAGATAAGTTTGCGCAAGAGCAACTTGGTCGTAGCAAAGCAATTGGCGAAATTAACATGGATAAGTTTAACGTTAACGGCGGCTCACTGGCATATGGTCACCCATTTGCTGCAACCGGTGCTCGCTTAATTACGCAAAGCTTACACGAGCTTAAACGTCGTGGTGGCGGTTTAGCATTAACAACAGCGTGTGCTGCTGGTGGTTTAGGTGCAGCCTTTGTATTGGAGAGCGCGTAATGACAGATTCAGTATTTAATTTAACGGTAGATGAAAACAAAATTGCCGTAGTAACCATTGATGTGCCGGATGAGAAAATGAACACCCTGCGTGACTCATTCGCTGATGACTTAAAAGCTTTACTTGAAGCGGCTAAGCAAGAGTCAGTAAAGGGGATGGTATTTATAAGTGGTAAAAGCGATAACTTTATCGCGGGCGCTGATGTAAAAATGCTTGATAGCGTGCAAAAGCGTGAAGATGCGTTAGCAATTAGTGAACTTTGTCATCAAGCCTTTTTTGATATGACAAAACTACCTTATACAACAGTAAGTGCAATACATGGTGCTGCGCTTGGTGGTGGTTTAGAGTTTGCTTTAGCGTGTGATTACCGCGTAGGCACAGATAGCGATATGACTAAAGTAGGCCTGCCAGAAGTACAACTTGGTTTATTACCAGGTGGCGGTGGTACGCAGCGTTTAACTAAAATTGTAGGCATCCAAAAAGCACTTGAATGGATGCTAACTGGCAAGCAAATTCGCCCTAAGCAGGCTAAAAAAGCAGGCGTATTAGATGATGTAGTACCACAAAGTGTATTGCTAAAAGTCGCTAAAGAATTTGCCGCTAAGAAAAAGCCAGCAGATAAAGAGCCAAAGCTTGATAAAGTAAGTAAATTATTAGAGTCAAACCCGTTTGGCCGCAACTTTATCTTTAAAAAAGCCAAAGAAAACGTCCTTAAAAAAACCGGCGGACATTACCCTGCGCCGCTTGCAATTATTAAGGCTGTGCGTGCAAGTGTAGAGCTTGATAAATTAAAAGCATACAAAACAGAAGCTGAAAGCTTTGCAACACTTGTAATGAGTGATGAATCTAAAGCGCTTCGCGGTATTTTCTTTGCAACCACTGAAATGAAAAAAGAGTGGCGCAACGACGATGCGCCAGCAATTAGTAAAACAGCTGTTTTAGGTGGCGGCCTAATGGGTGCCGGTATTGCGCATGTAAGCGCAGTAAAAGCCAAAGTACCTGTACGTATTAAAGATGTAGCAGAGCAGGGCATTAGTAATGCCATGAACTACACCTACAAAATTTTAGATAAGCGCCTTAAACGCCGCATTATGTCTAAAGCTGATATGCAGTTAACAATGAACCGTATTACCGGTACTACCGACTACAGTGGCTTTAAACACATTGATTTAGTAGTAGAAGCTGTATTTGAAGATTTAGCCTTAAAGCAAGGTATGGTTGCCGATATAGAGCAGCAATGCCAAAGCAATACTATTTTTGCAAGTAACACGTCATCACTGCCTATTTCACAAATTGCAGCACAGGCACAGCGCCCTGAAAACGTGATAGGCCTGCATTACTTCTCGCCAGTTGAAAAAATGCCACTCGTGGAGATTATTCCGCACGAAGGGACTTCTCAAGAGACTATTGCGCGCGTAGTTAACTTTGCACGTAAGCAAGGTAAAACGCCCATTGTGGTAAAAGACATGGCAGGTTTTTACGTAAACCGTATTTTAGCGCCTTATGTAAATGAAGCAGCTAATTTAATGCTTGCCGGTGAGCCAATTGAAAAAATTGATGCAGCCCTTGTAGAGTTTGGTTTCCCAGTTGGGCCGCTTGCTTTACTTGATGAAGTAGGGATTGATATAGGCTCTAAAATAGCCCCAATTCTTGAAAAAGAATTAGGCGAGCGTTTTAAAGCGCCTGATGCATTTTCTCGTATGATTGATTCAAAACGCCTAGGCCGTAAAACGGGTCGTGGCTTTTATGAGTACGATAAAAAGAGCAAAAAAGTTGACGAGTCAGTGTATGAGCTATTAGGTGTAACCCCTGCACCGCGTTTAAATAAAAGCGAAATTGCTAAGCGTTGTGTATCACAAATGCTTAACGAAGCCGTGCGTTGTTTAGACGATGGCATTATTGCCAGCCCACGTGATGGCGACATTGGCGCTATATTTGGTATTGGCTTCCCACCGTTTTTAGGTGGACCGTTTAGCTATATGGATAAATTGGGCGCCAGCAAGGTTAGCTCTGAAATGTCTACATTAGCGAATAGCAATGCAAATTTTGCCCCATGCGACACGTTAGTAAGTATGGCTGAATCAGGCGCTAAGTTTTATCAAGCGCAGCCTGTTGCAGATGAGCCAAGCCCAGCACCTGTTGCTGAACAAGCTATAGAAGCAGAGCCTGTTGATGAGCAACCTCAAGAAGAGAGCGTTGACTCACCAAAGCAAGACTCGTAAAACAGCTTGATTAAAAAAACCGCATTATATGCGGTTTTTTTATATCTGCTATTTGTAAATATAGAATACTAGGGCGCAATAATACCAACCCGCAATAATACTTAATCATTCTGCGGGGCTAAACGTGTCGCTACCTGTGTTAAAAACGTGCATTTATAAAACCTAAATTGTCAGTTTTTATTTAGTTATCGACAGGTTTTTACCCTCAAATAAGTCTTATAATTAAGTGGCTTGCTATGAAGTATGTTAGCTTAATTTGCAGCTAAGCAGATAAGAGGTAAACCATTATGCAGTTGTTTACAGCACGATTGGCAATGCGCCCGCTTCAAAGCAGTGATTGGCCATTATTTTTGCAGTTACATCAAAATCCTACCGTGATCCGTTATTGCTACGATATGCCCAGCGAAGCGTTTGTACGCAGCCGGTTTGAACAACGTTTAAAAAGTTGGGATAGCACTTCTACTCATCCACTTTGCCTTGTGGTATTTGATAAGCATTCAAATGAGCCCATGGGTGTAACGGGGTTTACATACGAACTTGAGCAAGCTGAGCTAGGCTATTTGTTTTTACCCGCGTATTATAATCAAGGCTTTGCCAGTGAGTCATTGCGTGCCGTGATTGAGTGGGCATGGCAACAATGCGGTATTACACAGTTTAAAGCCGTGGTTACAAAGGGGAATATAGGGTCTGAAAAGGTATTAAAAAAGTGTGGATTAACGTTAACTGGCATTAATACGCAAGCGCACACTATTAATAATACACGTTATGATGATTTGATATATACATTAAAATTGTAGCAAATAGGGCTAGCAAGCTAGCCCGTGATGGTGGTTTCTATAGATGTGCTTCAATTGCTTTACGGTCTTTTTCTGGCATATTCTCAACAACTAATTTGAACGAATTATCGATCATTCTTTCAATTTCGCCTTGTGGAATAGAGCCATCTAATATCACCGTATTCCAAAGCCGCTTGTTCATATGATAGCCAGGGATCACCGCAGGAAAAATATCACGCAATTTAAGTGCTTCATCGGGATCGCACTTTAAATTAAGCCACCAAATAGGATCTCCATCATCATTAACGTCTCCATCATTACCTAAGGCAAGGGTGGCAAACATTTTATGATTTACTTTATAAACATCAACCTCTTGGGCAAATGGTTTTGTCACTTGCACCAAGGGCTTCTTTACTAAATACTCATGTACTGTGTTTTGGTCCATGATCCAATCCTTGAAGTCATACTCGGTAGAGATACCATAGCAGTTTTTTTCGCTTTTGATTATAGGTATTTAGTTTTAAATTAAAAATTTGCAAGTCTATATCAAATGCAGCCCCAAATTAACGTATTTTTAGTTGAACAATACCCAGTTCGTGGTATGTTTCTGGCAATCAAAAAAATAATAGGAAAACCCCCATGCCAAAGGCGAGTGAAGTTAAAAAAGGAACCGCGATTGAGTATAATAATCGCGTGTTGGTAGTTAAAGATATTGTACGTTCAGTACCACAAGGCCGTGCAGGCGGTAGTTTGTACCGTATGCGCTTATACGATGTAGTAACAGGTGCAAAAGTAGACGAAACCTTCAAAGACAGCGACATGCTAACCTTAGCAGATTTAACTCGCCGCGAAGCAATGCTTTCTTACATTGATGGCGATGAATACGTGTTTATGGATAATGAAGACTACACGCCGTATAACTTAAACAAAGAGGCGATAGCAGAAGAAATTCAGTTCGTTAACGAAGAAACGCAAGGCGTACACGTTATTGTGATTGATGGCTCGCCTGTAGGTTTAGATTTGCCATCAAGCGTAGAGCTGGTTGTTGAAGAAACAGACCCTTCAATCAAAGGCGCTTCTGCCAGTGCACGCTCTAAGCCTGCACGCCTGAGCACGGGTTTAACCATTTCGGTGCCTGAGCATATATCTACGGGCGACCGTATCCGTATTAATACGGTTGAGCACAAATTTATGGGCCGCGCTGAAAAGTAACCCAAGCTATACAATAAAGCTGGCGCTATGCCGGCTTTTTTTATGGCTAAATTTTAAACTAGGGAATAGTAATCTGCATCAGTACTTAATTTATATGCGCTGATAGCTAAAATGGCGACTCATTGGCTTATCAAGCCTGCTGCTTTAAAAGAGTGTTATTTGCCGTTAAAATGCGCAGCGTTGTTTTGAGCTCAGTTGGGGTGATGTTTGCTTTTCGTTTTTATTAACGCTCTATGTGCTTTGGCCATTTACGTTCAAGCGCTTAAAAAAGGTATGCCAATTAAACGGTGGATTTTATTAGGGGCACTAATCGGCCCTGGCGCATGGTGCTTATTTGGTTTGCATTACAGGCGTGCTTTTATACGCAACGTAGGAGCTGGTGCGTGTATATGGCGCCCGTAACATTACCTTATTTGCGCTAAATGTTTATTAGCACTAATAAGGCTTGGCGTAGAGTTGCTTTGTTGCTGTTTTAAAAAGGCCGTAAATTCATCTTTTGAAAGCGGTTTTGAATAGAAGTAGCCCTGTACGGTTTCACAATTTAGCGTTTTAAGTATGTCAATTTGGCTTGCTTGCTCCACACCTTCAGCAACTACATGTAAATCGAGGTTTTGCGCAATCGTCACGATAGAGTCAACCATGTTGCGGCCACGTTCGGTTTTCATGTCATCAATAAATGCTTTATCTACTTTTAAGGTATTCAGCGGAAATTGTTTTAAGTACGCTAAAGATGAATAACCTGTACCAAAATCGTCCATGGCTAAATGAATACCACGCGCACTTAGCGATCGCATAATTGCAATGGCTTCTTGTGGGTCGTCCATTACCGTGCCTTCGGTAATTTCCAGCTCTAAAAAGTAAGAAGGTAGCTCGTTTTTTTGTAATATCACGTCAATACGGGTCGTTAAATCTGGCAAGCTAAACTGCTTAGCCGATAAGTTAACTGCAACGCGGCCGCTAAATAGCCCATCGTCTAGCCATTGTTTTACATCGCGACACGCTTTGTTTAAAACCACTTCACCAATTTCTATTATTTGCCCGGTTTCCTCTGCAATAGGAATAAATACACCGGGGCTAATAACGCCTTTTTTAGGGGTTATAAAGCGCACTAATGCTTCCATTCCGGTAAGTTTACCTGTGCGAATATTCATTTTTGGTTGGTAATACACTTCAAAATGGTTTTCTTTTAGACCAAAGCGCATTAGGTTTTCTATTTGTAAGCGTTTAACCGCTTGGCGGTTCATGGTGTCGTTAAAAAACAGGTAACTATTACCTTTCTTTTTAGCATGATACATTGCGGTATCAGCGTTTTTTAATAGTAGCTCTGGCGTACTGCCATCTTCAGGGAATAACACTATGCCTACGCTTGAGGTAATAGCGAGCTCGTGGCCTGCCATTTTAAATGGGGTCGCAATTGCAGCTAAAAATTGCTTTGCCATGCGAGTAATAACATGAATATCATTAGTATCTGCCATAACTAAGGCAAATTCATCACCCCCTAGGCGGTAAAAAACATCATTCTCTCGAGTTAATTTATTTAATCGCATAGCCAGTTTTGCTAATAGGCTGTCGCCTAGCTGGTGGCCTAATGAATCATTAATCTTTTTAAAGTTATCTAAATCAAATACCAAAAGGGCATGGTGGGTATTTTGTTTTACTAGCTTTTGTAGGTCGGTAAAAAATAAATTTCTGTTAGGTAAGCTGGTCGTACGGTCTCTATTTGATAAATTATGCAGTTGCGATTGTGCATTTTTACGTTCGGTTAAATCTGAATAAACCACTACATAGTTTGTTATTTGGTGTTGTTCGTTTTTTATCTCATCAATAGAAATCTCTATTGGCAGTAACACTCGCTCACTATTGCGCAGTTTTACCTCTTGTTGAATTCGCTCCCGCTCTCGCACTATATTTTTAATGTTTTCTGTGTAGCTTTTATCGTAACCAGGTAAATTAAAAGGCTTTTTGAGATATTGCTCTCTAACGCCACCAAAAAGCGTTAAAAAGCTGGGGTTAATATCAACTAAGTTAAAGTTTTTATCATATATAGCAAGTGCATCAGTGAGTGATTCTACACACTTAGCAAATAAATTGAGGCGCTCTTGTGTTGATTTTAACACTGAAATATCGCGCACTGTGCCGGTCATTCTCAGTGGCGCTAAGTTGGCATCTTTTTCTATTATTTTTCCGCGGTCTAATACCCAGTGCCAGTGGCCAAAGGTGTCTTTAATACGGTAAGTGGCTTCAAAAAAAGCGGACTTTTGAGCAAAGTGTTTTTTTAATAAATGCTCTACTGAGGCAATATCGTGTGGGTGGATCAAGCTTTTATTTGGCGGAAAACCCATTAACGTTGTTGAATCCATCATGTATTTATCGTTAATACGAATAACTTCGCCAGTTTTTATATTCCAATCCCAAAGCGTATCGCCACTGCCTTCAACCGTGCTTTTTAAGCGCTTTTCTGAGAGGCTGTGCTGTAACCGAGAGCGCTTTAATTTATAAATTACAAATAATAGGTATGGCAAAGCCAGCGCAAGTAGGGCACTGGCAATAATTAAAACGGTGTTGGTATTTATATTAAAGGCGTGTTCAAAGGCAACCGCTGCGGGTGCTAGGCTTAGCAGCAACCAGTAAAAACCACATTTTATTGTTGTTATTTTTATCATTTGTTTTATTACTACTAATTAACAAATGATAATTTAAATCATGCTACTTGCAGAGTCAAAGAGATTGCGAGCAAAGCGGCATTTTTTGCGATTTATTTACTTTTGCGCTACTTAATAACTCATACCTTGGCCTATCTTTTGAAAAAGTAGCTATGGCATAGCTTTTCATTTCTTCTAGGCTGAGGGCGTGCAGTGCCTCTAGCAGGCGTTTTTGCATATGAAAGTCATGATCTTTATTGCCTATTGCAAGCCAAAAGCGCTGTGAGCGTAACCGTAAGTTTTTATCTTTTTCAGCAATATGAGTTGTCAAACCTTGTTTATGCTGCTGCCATGTTGTCTCATCTAGGGAGTCTAGGTTAGCAATAAACTGGCTTACAAAATGATTATGCCTGTGCAGTAGAGTCTGAGCTTCAAATTTTGGTGATTGAATATAAAAAGCAATACCGGCGCGGGTGTTAAATGGTGCATAGCCAGAGCCAACTAAGTAACCTAGCTGTTGTGTGGTTCTCAGCGCGTTAAAATAGTCTTGGTTAATTATATGATTAAGTGCCATTAATTTAACTTTTTCATCCACTTCTGCAGTTTGTGCCTGGTAGTAAATGACCATGGCGTTATCACTGCATGGCAGTTCAAGTTCGCAGCGAGTCACTTGGTCTATCTCGTGCAGCGGGCGTGTTAAATCTTCAATAGCCGTGGCGTTTTTTAAATGCTCTGCCACTTTTTTATGAAATACCTTCGCGTCTGTTTGTTGCCAATTACCGTGTAAAAACGACTCAACATGTAAGGCTTTAAAAAAATCGGCTCTAAATTCGTTAAATTGCTGAAAACATGTATTTTTAAGTGCAGTGGCTAACTCGTCGGGTTGTGGGTTCCATGGCATTATTTTGGCACCTAACACGCTAAATAATTCACTCACGGGTTTATTTTGGTTGCTGTTGCGCCAGTGCCTTACCAATTGCTTTTTGTATTCGGCAAAGCGGCGTGCGCAAATATCAACATTAAATAGCGCATCAAGTAATTGCTCCACCAACTCTAGCTGACTAGTCGATAGCCCAGCGGTGTGCAACGTAAGCCCGCCTTGGTGAGAGGTTAAATGATAACTTAAACCTGCCAATTCTGCGGGGTAAAACTGCTCGCCAACACTGTCCATAAATAAGTCACTAAAAAGGCGCGTTAATGCCATGTGCTTTACATCTTTTACTGCAAAGTGAGAGTCCATTGCTAAATAAAAATGACCTTTGGCCACTCTAAAGGTGTTGTCTTGTTTAAACCAAAAGTCAAACCCTGGCTCTTTAACTAATAGTAAAGGCTTGGTTTGAGGTTTTTCGACTTCGTATAACACCACTTCTTTTGTTAAATAGGGGTTTGCTGTGGGCAACAGCATAGTGCTCAGCGGTTTATTTATATGCGCAAGCGACTCCAGCCAATGCGGCGAAATTGGCTCAACTTTGTAAGGGGTGTTGTACCACGCGGTGGTGTGCTCTGCCTCTACGCCTGGATGAATAAGTACTAAGCGCATATTATGTGGGGTAAGCCATTGCATCGCCATTTCGTGAGTGGCTTTATTAAAGCCCTCCATTAAGTAATCGCCTTGCACATAGTTAGCTTCGTCGTAGTGCTGCATATTAATGCTTAGGTTACTTACCCAATCAATTAAGCGCGATTTTTCTTGGTTATCAAACGCAATTTGTAACAGGTTTTTTTTATCTTGATACAGGCGCGGTAGTTTGTCGGTGTTATCGTTGATTAGACAAATATACTCAAACACAATTTCTATTATGTCTTCAAAGTATTCAATGCCTTCATCGGTAAGCGCCATGCTAATGTTAAAATCTTTAAAGTTACTGCCATTTATACCGCCGCCGGCAGAAAGTGCGTTAATCCACCCTTGCTCTTTTAAAATTGAGTACAACGAGCCTGCGCCTTCGTAGCCGAGTAAATGGGCTATAAAGCTGACGGTTTTGTGGCGATAAAAGTCATCGATATTTGGCATAGCAAAACTAATAATGAGTTTTTGCATGTGCTTGTGTGGTTCAATGTGCAGTACTTTGCCAATATCTTGCGCGCGATATAATGGCTCCTCAATAGGGGCTTTAAGCGCACCTTTATGGCCATTAATGCCACTAAAATAGCGATGTGTCCACTGCGCGAGTGTATCAAGCGGTTCGTTGGCACAAATTACCAGTGTCATCCACTGCGCTTGATAGTGCTTATTAAAAAAATCTCTTAACTCGTCACTTATGCAGCGCTCTCTATCGGCGAGGGTATGTAAATTACCCACCGAAAATTTAGCAAAGGGGTGGGCTGGATTTACGGTTTCTTTATGAGCCTGATAAATACGACGCCCATCATCTTTTATTTTTAATTTAAACTCAGCCTCTATGGCATTACGTTCTTTTTCGGTTTCAGCTGGGTTTAATAATGGGGCAATAAAAAAACGGCTAAATTGCGCAAGTGCTTTTTCAATGGCTTGGTTATTAATATCAAAGTAATAGCACGTGTGCTCAGTGCCGGTCCAGGCGTTGGTGTTCCCGCCCGATTGAGACACAAAATTATTAAAGCTTCCAGAATCAGGGTATTGGTCGGTACCTAAAAAAAGCATATGCTCTAAAAAGTGTGCAAGGCCTTGCCTGTCAAGGGGGTCATCAAAATGGCCAGCGTTAACCGCCATAGAAGCAGCGGCTTTAGTTGAATCTTTATCTTGCACTAATAATACTTTTAGCCCATTGTCGAGTGTAATGGCGCGGTATGCTCTGTTATCATTGCGGCTGATATTCAAATGATGCTCCTGAAACTAGACGTTTACTTGTTAACAACAGATGATAGCTTCAGGACAGCGAAAAAATAGCGAAAAGATTTACCTGAATATCATGAGAGAATTATTCTTTGGAATAATAGTTAATATAGCGGACAAATGGGCAAACTGGCTACTGTTTTATATTCATTAATCGGTTGATTTTTTATGAAAACAATCTTAATTATGCGCCACGGCGAAGCGACACCGATGCAAGCTAACGACGCAGCAAGAAACCTAACACCGAAAGGCCATGCAGAAGCAGAAAAAATGGGCTTATGGCTACACAAACACTTTTCTGTTGATGCGTTATTGGTAAGTCCTTACTCGCGCGCGCAGCAAACGGCTAAAGAAGTTGAAAAAAACAATGTATTTAAATTTAGTGAAACCTGTAGCGACATAATCCCCGAGGGAAAGCCACAAATAGCAGCTGATTATTTAGAAACACTTATTGCTATGCATCCTCAGTGTAATACCTGGTTAGTGGTCGCCCATATGCCCATAGTGAGCTATATAGTTGATCAGCTCAGCCCGGGTAATATGCCTATTTTTAACACCGCAGCGGTTGCTGTAATTCAGTATGATGAAACCTCACAGCGCAGTGAATATGTAAATATTAACGCGCCTGCAAACATATAGAGAAAAGAGATAACAATGAGTATAGAACGCCTTGAAACGGGTGCGCGCATGAGCCGTATAGTTAAACATAATGGAACCGTTTATTTATGCGGACAAGTATGCAGCGATGCAGAGCAAAACATTACAGAGCAAACACAAACTATGCTCGACAAAGTAGAGGCCTTACTTGAGCAGGCAGGGAGTTCTAAAAAGCATATGCTAAGCGCAACTATTTACGTTAAGAGCATGGAATATTTTGCCGATATGAATGCAGTATGGGATGCATGGGTGCCAGAAGGTTATGCACCAGCACGCGCCTGTGTTGAAGCTAAAATGGCGCGCGATGCGCTATTGGTTGAAATTTCGGTAGTGGCCGCACTTAAATAAGCGATTTTATAAAAGCACTGCAAGCCAAAATGAAAAGCTTACAACACTAAGCACCGTTGAAAGCACCACTGCACCGGCGAGCGTAACTTGATGCGTATTTAATTGGCTTGCAATTAAATACGCATTAACGCCAACAGGCGAGGCACTTAGCAATACCAATACGTTACGAATTTGCGTATCTAGTACAAACACCCACGTAGCTGCTACACACACAGCAGCAGGCAAAATCAGTATTTTTAACAGTGAAGAAATAAGGGCCGGCTGCCAATTTGCTGCCACCTTATAAAATACCAAATTAGCCCCTAACACAAATAAAGCACATGCAATAGCAGGGCTTGCGAGTAGCTCTAAGGCGTTGGCTAAATTCGCAAATAATGTAATTCCCGACACATTTAAAAGTAATCCACAGCCAATACTCAATACAATAGGGTTAAGGACCATGTTTTTAGCAAATTTCGCCCACGAGAAGTCAGCTGTGTTTCCTTTCGCGCCTATTAAATAAGTTAACGCAAAAAGCAGCGTGCTATGAAATGTGATGATCATAAAGGCGATAGCAATCATGTCTTTGCCAAGTGAAGCAATAACAATGGGTATACCCACTAACACCATATTTGAATAACTACCGGCAAGACCAAACACACTATGCTGTTGATAATTTCCAGCATTGGCTTGTTTAGTTAAATAGTACCTATCAATAAGTATGCCCAAAGCAAATACCGCTAATACAGGAATATAAAAGCTTAAAAATGCTTCTAGGCTAATACTTTGATGCAAATTTATTTGCGACATATTGAGCATTAAAAAGGCGGGTAAGCTCACATAAAAAGTAAATTTACTTAAACCGGCAATATGCTGCTGATTAAAAAACTTAAAATAACAACAGGTGTAGCCCAGTGCGACAATAAAAATTAAGGGAAAAATAATCGAAAAAATTTGCACGTATTCTTCCTTTAATTAGCGTCTAAACTCATCGCTTTGTGGTAAATCAATTAAAATCAGCACGGCACCGCGCCCGCCATATTCTAGCGGTGCTTGGTGCATGGCAATTACATCGGGGTGCTGTACCAAATACTGCGGTACTTTGTGTTTTAAAACACGCTCGCCAATGCCATGCACTATGCATGCGCAGTAATAATGCTGTTTTTTGCACTCGTGGATAAGTCCCGCGAGTTCATCTTTTGCACGTTCTTTATTAAGCCCGTGCAGGTCGAGTGTTAAATCGGGCGCAAAGTCGCCGCGTCGCAACTGTTTTGCTAAAAAAGAGTCGTGGCCATTTTGCACGTAATTAATGGTGCTATTTGTGTCTATATCGGGAATATATTCGTCAGAGAAGAAAAATTCAGACTCAACCTGCTTTTTTTGCTGGGCAAATTGCTTCGCTTGTGACACCTTAGGTTTTGTATCAAACCTATGGGTATCTTGTTTAAACACCTTAGCGCCTGTAATTGTTTGGCGAAAAAGGTCAATGTCGTCATTGCTTAGGGACGATTGTGATGAGATGTCTTTTTTCATAAATTTTACCTAAACAAAAAAACGTAAAAACGCAGCGCAAAAGGCGGTACAATACAAAGGTGAGGGGCAATTGTAATTTGCTCAGCACAGTTAGGCAATGCAATCGTCGCAAAGACTCAAAACAGTCAGTTAGCTAAAACAGGTAAAAAATATGAGTGATTTACAAATAGAAGAAGCAACACTTGATGAAGCTGTTGCAGAACTGTCAACGTTACATGACTGGTTACGCTGGACTACAAGCCAATTTGCAAGTAGTGGAATATTTTTTGGGCATGGCACAGATAACGCGTGGGATGAAGCTGTTAGCTTATTACTTCCTGCACTAAGTTTACCTATTGATGCCCCCAAAGAGTTAATGCATGCGCGGTTAACAAGCACAGAAAAAAACCGCCTAGCAGGGTTAATCGCAGAGCGTATAAACGACTGCACGCCGGTTCCTTATTTAACAAACATTGCTTGGTTTGCGGGCATGCCATTTTATGTTGATGAGCGTGTGCTTATTCCGCGCTCGCCGTTTGCTGAACTTATTGCTAATAAGTTTTCACCGTGGCTTGAGCAGCCGCAAAGCGTTAACCGTATTTTAGATTTATGCACAGGCTCTGCTTGTATTGCTATTGCGCTTGCTCAGGCGTTTGAAACGGCGCAAGTAGATGCGGTTGATATTTCGTATGAAGCGCTTGAAGTAGCAGATATAAACATAAACGACTATATGCTAAGTGACCGCGTACTGCCTATTCAGTCAGATGTATTTAGTGGTGTACCAGGGCAAAAGTATGACCTAATAGTAGCCAACCCACCGTATGTTGATGCTGAGGACATGGCTGATTTACCACGAGAATTTCATCATGAGCCTGAGCTTGGTTTAGCATCTGGGCATGATGGCTTAGACGTTACACGTACTATTTTAGAGCATGCTAGCAATCATCTAACTGATAACGGTTTGTTATTTGTAGAAGTTGGTAACTCTATGGTACATATGGATGCTTTGTATCCGGGCGCACCATTTGCGTGGGTTGAGTTTGAGCAAGGCGGCTTAGGTGTATTTGTAATAAGCAAAGCACAGCTTGATACGTATTTTGCAAAATAAATTTTAGGCCGAGCGTATGCTCGGCAACTTTTGTAGTCATTAGGAATGAGGAAAGTTAATGGCAGGTAATAGCATAGGGCAGTTGTTTAAAGTGTCCACCTTTGGTGAGAGCCACGGCGTTGCCCTAGGCGGTGTTGTAGATGGTACTCCCGCAGGCCTTGAGATCACAGAGGCTGACTTACAAATTGATTTAGACCGTCGTAAACCTGGGCAAAGCCGCTATACAACGCAGCGCCGAGAAGACGATCAGATAAAAATTCTTTCAGGTGTTTTTGAAGGTAAAACCACAGGCACAAGCATTGGCTTACTTATCGAAAATACCGATCAACGCTCAAAAGACTACGGTAAAATTAAAGATGTGTTTCGCCCAGGTCATGGCGATTACACTTACTGGCACAAATACGGCCTGCGCGATTATCGCGGCGGTGGTCGCTCTTCTGCGCGTGAAACCGCAATTCGTGTAGCGGCAGGCGCAATTGCTAAAAAATACTTAAAGCAGTTTCATGGTATTGAGGTAAAAGCATGTTTAAGCCAACTTGGGCCAATAAAAGCCGAAAACTACGACTGGGATGAAGTTGAAAACAACTTATTCTTTTTCCCTGATGCAAGTAAGCTAGAAGCGCTTGATGAGTACATGCGAGACCTTAAAAAGCAAGGTGACTCAGTGGGCGCTAAAGTAAAAGTAGTGGCTAGCAACGTACCGGTAGGATTAGGCGAGCCTGTATTTGATAGGCTAGATGCTGAGATTGCGCATTCACTAATGAGCATTAATGCCGTTAAAGGTGTAGAAATTGGCGATGGCTTTGATGTGGTAGAGCAAAAAGGCTCAGAGCACCGTGATGAATTAACCCCAGAAGGCTTTACCTCAAACCACGCGGGTGGCGTACTTGCTGGTATTTCTACAGGGCAAGATATTATTGCTTCTATTGCGCTTAAGCCTACATCAAGTATCACTATTCCAGGTAAAAGCATTAATACTGAAAACGAAGCAGTGGAGATGATCACCAAAGGTCGTCACGATCCGTGTGTTGGTATTCGTGCAATTCCTATTGCTGAGGCAATGATGGCCATTACCTTAATGGACCATTTACTGCGCCAGCGCGGGCAAAACCCACATGTTAACCACGAACATGGACCAATTAACGGCTCTGTTTAACCGTTAATATTTTAAAAAAGCGCGGAGTACCGCGTTTTTTTGTGCCTGTAATTTGCTTTTAAGCCTTTCAGGGGTTGTTCAAGTTTGCGCTATATACTGTTTTAAGGAGGAGAGTAATCATGAACAATAATAAGCACGATAACACACACCTTGAAACCCAAGCTGCTATAGCAAGGCTAGAGCGCTTTAGTAAGCTTACAGACAGCAGCATTGGTATCCCTTTTACTAAATTTAATATTGGCTTAGAGGCTGTGATTGGTTTAATACCCGTTATAGGTGATGCCGCAGGGCTTATTTTATCAAGCTATGTACTGGTAGAGGCGCAGCGTTTGGGCGTAAGTAAACGCATAAAAACGAAGATGATCATTAATATGCTGATTGATTTTGTAGGCGGCTTAGTTCCATTTTTTGGCGATATATTTGATGCTTTTTTTAAAGCCAACACCCGCAATACCCGTTTATTAAAAAAACATTTAAATGCGCAGTTAGCTAATTGATAGTAATACTGTTTTTTTAGAGGCTTTAAATTTAACATTAAGAATAAAAAACAAAGTGTTGTTGGTTGTTTAATCACCTAGTAAGGTAGGGAAGCCTATTCACTTTGGTATATACAAAATGCAATTATTTATCGGTAATAAAAACTATTCTAGCTGGTCATTACGCGCATGGTATTTAATGAGTAAATTTGATGTCCCGTTTGACGAAACCCAGCTTGTGCTCGACACCAGTGACTTTTACGACGAACTAAAACAACACTTCCACGTTCAAAAAGTGCCGGCGTTAATTGATGGTGATTTGCAAGTGTGGGACTCGCTCGCAATTTGTGAATATATTAACGATGCCCATTTATCGGGAGCAGGGTGGCCTAAATATATTACTCAGCGAGCTACAGCGCGCGCATTAAGTGCTGAAATGCATGCTGGCTTTATGGCACTTAGAAACGAAATGCCGATGAATATAAGAGCCACACGTAAAGTAACGATATCAAGTGCTGCACTAAAAGATATTCAACGTATTGATGAGATATTTGCTCAGCAGCAAGATATGTTTCCTAATGAATGGTTTTTTGGCGACTTTAGTATTGCCGATGCGATGTACGCCCCCATTGTACTTCGTTTAAAAACGTATCAGATTACCTTATCCCCAGCGGCGCAGCAGTATTGTGATTTTGTGATGCGTTGCCCTGTTTTGCAAAAGTGGATAACCCAAGCACTTACAGAAACCGATATAGTGCATTGCGATGAGGCGGGAGTAGAGGTATAACTCGTTCATCACTTTTACTTTAAAGGTAAAAGCCCGTACAATTCGTCTCGTTTTTAGTGCGCTAATTTTGCGCTGTAACCGAGACGAATTAATCAGTTTTTATGTATCATATAGCCGATCTTATATCTATTTTCGATAGTGTTTTTTATCAAAGCCATAACACTCGCTTAGTAAAAGGCGATGATGAGCCTGTTTATCTACCTGCCAATAATACCCATGGTTTTAATCAAATTGTATTTGCCCACGGCTTTTACGCCAGTGCCCTACATGAAATAGCGCATTGGTTAGTGGCTGGCAATAAACGCAGAGAGCTTGAAGATTATGGGTATTGGTACTGCCCAGATGGGCGAGATAAACACCAGCAAGCTGAATTTGAAAACGTAGAAATAAAGCCACAAGCCATAGAGTGGCTGCTCAGCACCGCTGCTGGCTTTGATTTTAATGTGTCGGTAGATAACTTGAACGGCGAGCAAACTTGTCGGTTTGATTTTCAGGCGCGAGTACACCAGCAAGTATTAATGTTATTAGAGCAGGGGGTTAACGCACGTACCCATGCATTATTAAAAGCGTTAAGTGATTTTTATAAAACACCGTGGCCGTTAACCGCTCAGCAATTTAATTGGCACCACCCTCAGGAGTTACAAAATGCAGTTTAAGTTAGGCTTAATTATTAACCCTGTTGCAGGACTTGGTGGCAGCGTTGCTTTAAAAGGCAGTGATGGCGAAAACACTGCTGCAAAGGCAATTGAGCTGGGTGCGCAAGCCAAAGCTAACAGCCGCACACAGGCAGCCCTAGAAGTACTTGTACCCTATAAAGAGCAGTTAACAATTTATACTGTAAATGGCGAGATGGGCGAAAAAGCAGCACGCGCACTAGGCTTTAATGTTGAAGTAATTTATACCGCCAATACCGTAACAAGCGCCGATGATACAGAGGCTAGCGCTAAACTACTTAAAAATTTAGGCGTAGATTTAGTCCTGTTTGCTGGTGGCGATGGTACTGCGCGCAATATTTGTCATGCCATAGAAGATACCGTACCAGTGCTGGGTATACCTGCTGGCTGTAAAATTCACTCTGGCGTATATGCAATTACACCTAAAGCAGCAGGGCGCGTAGTAGAAATGCTAGTAAAAGGCGAGCTAGTTACACTTGCAGATGCCGATGTAATGGATATTGATGAAGAGGCGTTTAGGCAAGGCACCGTAAAAGCTAAGCGCTACGGTGAAATGCAAATACCAAGCGAAGTACGTTATGTACAAGCGGTTAAAAATGGTGGTAAAGAAACAGACGAATTAGTACTTGCCGACATTGCAGCGCATGTAGTGAGCGAAATGGATGAAGACACTTATTACGTTATGGGTAGTGGCTCAACTGTTGAAGCAATAATGCAAGAAATGGGGCTAGATAATACTTTATTAGGCGTAGATTTAATTAAAGATCAAACCCTAGTTGCGCAAGACTTAACTGCTAAACAGCTACTTGAGTACACGCACGGGCAAGCTACTCAATTAGTTATTACATTAATAGGCGGGCAAGGCCATATTTTTGGTCGAGGGAATCAGCAGCTAAGCCCTGAGCTTATTCGCACCATTGGCAAAGAAAACATTATTGTGGTGGCAACTAAAACCAAATTACACGCGTTGAACGGGCGTCCACTTATTTGTGACACCGGCGACAGCGCTTTAGATGATGAATTAACAGGTTACATTAAAGTAACCACCGGCTATAACGACCATATTATGTATGCTGTCGGTTATGAAAACCAGGAGAAGTAACACAATGAGTTTAGTGAATTATATTGATGCTGCGCAGCAATACTTTGATGATTTAGTAATTAAAGCAACAGATGATGAGCTGTTCGCTGGTGGTTACTTGCGCGGACATTACGACCTTGCAGTAGGTTATGCAGAAGTAGAAGAGCTGACAATTTCTATTGATGAGCTCAACGAAACCGTGGAACAAAGCTTAGTAAAAGCATACCGCAATGGCGAGCTAAACGAAGAAGATAAAACCTTGGTTGTTAGGCTTTGGGAAGAAGTGAAAGCCCTCGCTTAACCAATGTTTAGTTCACAATTATAAAAACGCGGCGACGATAACGAAGCCGCGTTTTTTTATGCTCTATTTGTGCCCATAATAGATTTATTGGTTAATTTACTGTTACACATTAATAGTATATTGTTACTTAAACCTATTTTGGGAGCTTTAAATGAACAATAATAATCAAGCTGCGGTACCTACAGGGTTAATCGCGCGTTTTTTAAACTTTGTGGAGCGAGTTGGTAACAAACTTCCCGATCCGGCGATTATTTTCTTATTCGCTATGTTACTTATTTGGTTGTGCTCGTGGTTACTGTCGGGGGTGAGCTTTGACGCGTTAGACCCACGGACAGGCCAAGCCATTGTTGTAAATAACCTATTAGAGGGCGACTCACTCGCCTCATTTTTATCTTCTATGGTAAAAACCTTTACAGGCTTTGCACCGCTAGGGGTGGTACTGGTTGCCATGTTAGGTGTGGGAGTGGCTGAGCACTCAGGTTATATCAATACAGGCCTTAAGCTAATGCTTAAAGTTACCCCAAGGCAACTGCTAACCCCTTCAGTCATTTTGGTAGCTATTGTAAGCCATACAGCAACCGATGCTGGCTACGTATTAGTGATCCCATTAGCGGGTGTTATTTTCTTTGCCGCAGGGCGACACCCATTAGCGGGTATTGCAGCCGCATTTGCTGGTGTGAGTGGTGGATTTGGCGCTAACTTTATCCCATCAGTAATAGACCCATTACTGCAAAGCTTTACCCAAAGTGCAGCGCAAATTATTAACCCCGATATGTCGATTAACCCCCTTAATAACTGGGCGTTCACTTCTGCCTCGAGTTTATTTATTGTGTTATTAGGCTGGTATATCACTGACAAATTAATAGAGCCTCGGTTAAAAAACACAGCACTTAATGAAGACACCCAAAACTTACCCGCGTTTGATGAAGCTAAAAGTGATGAAAAACGTGCTTTTTTTATAGCCAGTAGCGTAATGATTGCAGGACTTGCTTTACTTGCATTTGTATCCGCTCCTGCCGATTCAGCAATGCGCAGTGCTGATGGCTCACTAACTAATTTTAGATCGCCCCTGATGCAATCTATCGTGCCTTTAATCTTTTTATTATTTTGGATACCCGGTGCCGTGTATGGTTTTACCGTTGGTACCTTTAAAACCTCAAAAGATATGATAGATGCGATGAGTACCGCGATGAGTGGCATGGCCTATTACATTGTAATGGCGTTCTTTTGTGCGTTGTTTATTGCTGCGTTTTCTAAGTCTAACTTAGGGGCATTAATGGCCATTGAAGGGGCGCAGCTTTTAAAAGCAATGGAGTTACCCAGCGCCGTAACGGTTGTGGGTATTATATTTTTAACCGGCTTTGTAAACTTGTTCGTTGGCTCAAGCTCAGCAAAATGGGCATTACTGGGACCTATTTTTGTACCAATGTTAATGCAGCTAGGTATATCACCCGATTTAACCCAAGCGGCTTACAGAATCGGAGACTCTAGCTCAAACATTATTACCCCACTTATGCCGTATTTCCCATTGGTTGTGGTGTACTGCCAAAAGTACGTAAAAGATACTGGTATAGGCACGCTCATCGCGCTTATGATCCCTTACTCAATCGCGTTTATGATTGGCTGGAGTATTTTCTTGCTAGGGTATTGGGCACTCGGTATTCCGTTAGGGTTAGATGCGAGTTACGTTTATCCGGCGTTACCTTAACTTAAACCTTAATTTATGAACCTCACTCACTTGAGTGAGGTTTTTATATAAAATTGCTGCAATGTAAAAAGAAGTTTTAATTACCTTTCTAATTCTCTCACTATATAGCCAAACAAACTGGCCTCACCAACAATATACACATAATCGTTTTTGTTATTCATTATTGTAGATTTATCGTCGTACCATCTAAAATCGTGCGTTTTGTTAGTTGTAGGGTCTTTAAAGTATAAACGAGTACAACTATCTTCATAATCAGACCCACATTCTTGTACATCAGTGAGGATATATTCCTTATACCAATAATCGCCTTGCGTGTAGTAAGCCCATAACTCAATGGGGGCAGAGAGTAAAAAATAGAGAGTTGCATAGATTAACAAAGGGAGTAATGGGTAGATGAAGATTAATGATAACTTCATTTTTGTATCTGAAAAGCTATCTTTAAGGTGCTCTCTATAGTCACTGCAACGTCTATATTTTTTGATTACAAGTACATGGAGATAGATAAATGATGCCCCGCAAAAAATAGGAAGCGCTATATAAAAAATAGCCTCATAAATTTTATTTTCGATAAATGGCGGGTCGGTAAAATCCATTAACATAAGCATGGCAATGCTCAGTATTGGAAAGCTTATTATTGCTGCAAAGAGCAAGTTGTCATTATATTTTTTCAATTTTAATTCATCCGTGAATTATAGTTTTTTCTTAGTTTACAGAATTTTTATTTTTTACAAAAGCAGTGGCTTTAAAACAAAAAAACCTTGGCACTTTCGTGGCAAGGTTTTTTATAACGTAAGCTATAAAGCTTAGTTAGATGTGAAGCTCACAGGGCGACGTTCTTTACGAGGA
>Ga0208334_100130_pt1 | contig 36798 bp, 33 predicted proteins | sample DeeseametaMP0900_FD_184201 | JGI IMG/M metagenome (GOLD analysis project Ga0208334, IMG submission 184201) | Marine microbial communities from the Deep Indian Ocean - MP0900 (SPAdes) | ecosystem: Environmental > Aquatic > Marine > Oceanic | place: East of Durban, South Africa, South Indian Ocean...
ATTGCACGTTCACGAAATTCTGATGTATAGCGATTTGATTTTTTCATAGTTCCAGTTTCTCAAGTTATTGAGTCTCTGGCAAACACGGGGCGATTCACATAAGCTAATTCTGATGCATTGAAGCCACTTTCTATGGGAGCACTGAATGAATTGAAAAAGTTTCTGACTGCGGTGCTGTAACTTTTGGCTCTGCTCAAAGGAAAGCTGTTTATTAATGCTAGCTCAACTGACTTGTAACCTTGGATTAGATCTGTGATGGTTATAGTTTCTGGTTTACGCACTAATAAATGGATTAATGCTTGGTGCTCTTCTTCGTCAGCTTTTATCAGTTGCAGTAACTTTGATATCGCTAATCGTAAATTGTAATGCGCAAGAGAAGAGCTTTTTTCGTTTTCATCATCCCATTTTGAGCAGATTAAACAATGTTGTAAAAAGCTACCTTTTGGGGCTAAGCTTTGGAAAATTGCATTGTCGATGTTGAGGATGCTTTTATTGTTATAGTTTTTCATGGGCTGACTTAGGTATACCTTAAAAAATTCATCGACTTTCAGAATGGTTAATGTAAATCATAGCATTTAATCGGTCGGTCGGTGTGTCTATTTATAATTTATAATACCTTAAAACATTACTGGCACTGGCCAGCGCGCTTGAAATGGTGATTGAGCGCGGTATTTACGACAAGGTCATTGTAACGCGTAATACTCCCGAAATAGCCGAGTCTATCGGTTTTTTACCCGGTACCGAAGAAGAAAAAATGGCGCCGTGGCTAGCTGCAATTACCGACACCTTAGAGGTACTACACAAAGGAGACGAGAACCCAATTTCGAGTCGCAATTACATAATGGAAAAAGCCAATGTACAGTTTAAGTCGGTGAACTTTATGCGTGGGCGTAGTATTCAAAATGCAGTGGTAATTTTGGATGAGAGCCAAAACTTAACGGCATCTCAGCTTAAAACTATTATTACCCGTTGTGGCGAGGGAACAAAACTAATTTGTAGCGGTAATTTAGCGCAAATAGATAGTAACTACTTAACCCCCGTTACTTCCGGCCTTACTTATATTGTTGAGCGTTTTAAAGACTTTGAAGGCAGTGCAACAGTTAATTTAAACGGGGTAGTGCGCAGCCGTTTAGCCTCCTTTGCAGAAGAAAATTTATAACTTGCGCAGAACAATTTGGCTCGATAGTCTAGTGGCTGACTATCGGGCCAAAACTTAGGCAAAACGTTGAAATTTTTACCTCTAAAAGACTATTACCGCTCTTTATTTGTAGCATTATTTGTTCCCTTATTTGTGGCATTTTTACTGTGTTTGCACTTGTATAATATAAAAGTTGAGCGCGCCATAGAAAAACGTCAAGCCGATTTTGAGCAAGTGTCGGCTCAAGTTAGCCATATAATGAGCTCGGTAAACGACTTTTTTGACAATGCCTTTATATCGTATCAGCAGCCTAGTGTTGAGCAGTTCAATCGCAACTTACTAGAAGGTATTAATCAATACGACAATTACTACTACCGCCATTTTAGCGAGCGCCAAGGCGAAATAGTCGGTAAAGGGCAGTTTGCTTTTTCTAACCGTGCGTTGATCCAATGGCAGCAAGCTACAACCCTAAGCCCAACGTTTAATACCGCGTTGTCGCTTATGCAATCGTTATCGGCCGTTGCCTATGTTGATGATTCGGGGTTTGCCTATGTGGTAAGGCGTAATAAAAGCCAAAGCACTATGCTTAATAAAATTTTAAATGGTAATTTTAAGCCCACATTTATACCTGGCCAGCTTACCTCAAGCGCTATTGTTAAAATACGCGATAGCGCTTATTTTGCTATTGGCCGTAAAAAACAGCCTAATTCGTCAGACTACATCATTTTAATATACGATTTAGAGGCCATGTCTAGCTGGCTTAAAAAGGTGGCACCAAGCGAAGGCGAATATGTGTTTATGAACCAGTCGCATCAAGTGATAGCCAGCTCTGTTAAGCAGTTAAATGAAGCAACAGCCTTAAAAGATTATTGGCCTGAATTAGCCCATGACAATGAAAAAATAAACTTAGTTAATAACACAAATGCGCAGTTTTTTATGCAAGCAATGGGGAACCTGCCCATTCATGCCGCCTTTTATGAGCCGCAAATAAAAGTGATCACACCAATTAGGTATGAAGTTCTTTTGGAGTTTGCGTTTTTAACGTTATTTTTAAGCTTAATGTTTGCGGTATTTTTTTGGTTAAGCCAACGTATTTTTGTTAGACCTATGACTCATTTAATGCAATATTTTGAACAAAATGATGCCCCTAAAGCTGCGCTTTCCAATTACCCCATTCCTTTAAATTGGCAGCCTTGGTTTTCTCGCGTTAAATATGTATTTGATAAAAATGCACAGTTAGTTGAGTCGCTCCAAGAGGCTAATAAAGAACTCGATGAACAGTTACAGCTGCAATCTCAAAAGCTAAAACGCAGCTACGAAGCAAAAGAGCGACACCTAGCGCTATTAAATACCATGCTAAATAGTGTGCCTGATCTTATTTACTTTAAAAATATTGATGGCTCTTTTTTAGGTTGTAATAAAGCATTTGAAGCCTATGTAGGCAAAGAGCAAGCCATCCTAGTCGGTAAGCGTATTGAAGATTTAGACAGCGACGATTTACAGTTAAGCCTACTAGAAAAGCAAGTTTTACAAACCAAAAGTAGCATTGAGCAACGCATAGATAGCACCGACAAATCGTATCAATTAACGATTGCCCCATTTTATAACGAGCATCAGCACTTATTAGGCACTATGGGAATTGGGCGAGACATTACTGAGCAGCAGCAAACTCTATCGGCGTTAAAAGCGTCAGAATCTAAATTTAGAAGTGCAATAGAGTTTGCAGCAAACAGTGTGGTGTTACTGTCGCTTGAGCACACCATATTGCAAGTTAACAAAGCGGCTCGTAAGTTATTTTCACAGCAAGATATTTTAACTGGTGAGCCACTAAAAATGCTGTTTGATGAGGCGCAGTGGCAAGAAATAAAAAATGCGCTTTGTCACTTATTAGATGATAAAAAACGGGTTTATCATTTAACGCTCTCACAAGGAAAACTAACAAGTTGGCTGCAGCTGAGTGTGTCGCTGGTGTGGGATGAAAACCGTGATCCCTCTTATTATGTTATTCATATTCAAGATGTAAGTGCGCTGACTAAAGCTAAGCATGACGCAGAACGCGCAACAATAGCTAAAAGCCGCTTTATTGCTAATCTAAGCCATGAGATCCGCACCCCTCTTAACGCTGTGTTAGGGCTGTTAGATATGATAGTGGAGCAAGGCTTAAAAAATAAGCAGCTGCAACAAACTAAGCAGGCTAAAAACGCAGCTCAAAGCTTATTGCTGATGCTAAACAGAATGCTCGATTTTGCCCGAGTGGAAAGTGCGCAAGCGCAAATTAAACCGGTGCCTTTTTGCTTAGTTGAACTGATTGATATTTGCGAGAGCTTAACAGCGCCATTGTGTCAAAACAAAGGGTTAAGCTTTAATATTGAAATAGATCCACTCATTAACCCCGCGCTGGTGGGAGATTCAATACGTTTGCAACAAATATTAGGTAACTTACTTACCAATGCCGTTAAGTTTACTAATAAAGGCAGTATTACCTTAAAAATGGTACTTGAAGAAAATGACGTTTTAGATCAGCAACGTATTTGTTTTCACGTAATAGACAGTGGTGTAGGTATTGCTAAAGCTGACCAACGACGACTGTTTGATGCTTTTACTCAAGGCGATGAATCCTCTACGCGTATTCACCAAGGGGTCGGGCTTGGACTTGCTATAGTTAAACATGGTGTAGCCTTAATGGGCGGCGAAATTGCAATTAATAGTGACAAAGGCCGTGGATGTGAGTTTTTCTTTACTCTAGCGCTTGCGGTAGATACGGCTAAAAATAGTGTATTTATACCTAATACGTTAGCCATTGTGAGCGATGACACTGTACAGCTAAACGAAGTGGTTAATGCCTACTCACAAGTGGTAGCTATTGATTTAGAAGAGGCGCTTCGCTACCCAATAAAGCTTGCTGATGCACAGCAACTGATTATTGATGAAACCACATTGAACGATTTATTAAAGGTTGAATCTATACACGAAACGCTCAGTGGCAACTCATACCCTGTGGTTGTGGTGAATCACGAGCACACTTTAGCATTGCCTTGTACTACGCAAATTAACGCACAACATGTTAAAGCTACGGCGTTAGCTCAGCGCTTGATTAGCTTAACTGCTAATGCGGGGGCGGAGCCACCTAAAGCCGCTGAAAATAATGAAGAAGTAAAAAAAGATATATCGGGTCTACTTATTATGGCGGTTGATGATAACCCGCTTAATTTAGACATTATTAGCAGTGTGCTAAAACAGGCCCATATAAATGTAATAACGGTTACCAATGCGCCAGATGCAATAGAGCTGCTACAAATATTAAAACCAGATTTAATTTTGATGGACGTGCAAATGCCGCATATTGATGGTTGCCAAGCAACGCAATTGATTCGCCAACAGTTTGACGCGCGCCAGCTGCCTATTTTTGCTTTAACAGCACATTGTGAACCTGCAGATGTTGAGCGCTCACTTAGTAGCGGCATGAATAAGCATTTAACTAAACCTGTGGTTGCAGCTGTCCTGTTAGATGCAATTAGAGACGTAGACTTTATAAAACCTAAGTTTTATGACCAAAGCTTTGCGCTCACCCAGTTTAATTTTGATGAAAATTTACTGGCAACCATGGTCGGAAAGTTTGCGAAGCTGTGTGAAACGCAGTTAGAACAAATTGAAGAAAACACCCAGCGAGATGAAGTGGTACGCTTAGTGCATAGCATTAAAGGCGTGGCGGGTAACTTAGGTTTTATTAGGCTTTCATTGTGTGCAAAACAATGTGAAACGCACCTTAAAACAACTAACGAGCCGCTTCAGCACACTTTAAAAGAGCTAATCATTCAGCTAAAGCAAGTGATTATATTTATTGAAACCTTAGGGGGACGGGATGTCGAAAAAAGCTAAAATACTGATTGTGGATGATGATCCCCTTAACCGGCTGGTGCTTGAAAAAACACTGGGCACGGAGCATGACGTATTTTTAGTCGAAAGCGGCGAAAAAGCGCTCACCTTTATTAAATCTAATCAGGTCGATTTAATTATTTTAGATGTGGTGATGCCAGGCATTGATGGTTATGAAGTGCTTGTACAGCTTAAAGAAAACCCTATTACTCAGTCTATTCCTATTGTGTTTATATCTGCTAATAATAGCCACACCGATGAAGCAAAAGGCCTTGAGTTAGGTGCAATGGATTACATCACTAAACCCTTTAATGCGTCTATAGTCAAAGTGCGGGTACGCAACCAATTACTGATCAAGCAAAAAAATGATTTGCTAGAAATGCTTGCCTCAATAGACGGTTTAACGGAAATACCCAACAGGCGTTATTTAGATGAAAACCTCTCTCGTGAATGGCGTAGAAGTAAACGTAATGGCTCGTGTTTGTCTGTTTTATTAGTAGATATAGATCACTTTAAGCGTTACAACGATTGCTATGGCCACCGAGCGGGGGATGAGTGTTTAAAGCAGGTTGCCCAGGCGTTAGCAGCGCAATGTGAGCGTAGTACTGACTTTATTGCCCGCTACGGGGGGGAAGAATTTGCAGCGGTATTACCCGATGTTAATAAACAACAGGCATTAGCATTTGCCCAAAAGTTAAGAAAAGCAGTAAACAGCCTCAATATAGAGCACAAAGCTTCGTTAAATGCAGATCACATAACAATCAGTATTGGCATTGCCAGTATGGAAAACGGCAATGCAAGTGCCGAACAAGCCTTACTCGAACAAGCTGACCTAGGGCTATATGCCGCAAAAGATGCAGGGCGAGATCAGGTGGTTGCGCTTAACTTATAATGTGGCTGTGTTTATATTAAAGCGTTATTTAAATCGGCCCCACACGTTAATGTTATTACCAAGCGGGGCTGCTTTACGCTACTAGCGATTATTTTGTGATCATGCCCAGCGCGCTTTCACCAATACCTACCAATTTATCATTTTTAAATACCAATGGCGTGCATTCATCTTTTGTTGTTTTGCCATCAGAGTGAATGCTGTTAGTCACGTAAAACAGTACCTGATACACATCATCGTCTTTTTTCAATAGCTCGGTAAAGTTTGGCGTTTTTAATTGCGCTAAAACAGATTGGTAGCTGCTATCCATTGTTAAATCTGCAATCGCTTCACGGTTTTTTTTATGCTGATGTTGCCAGCTTGATGAGTCGTTACCTGCCCAGTGCGTTTCTGCTTCGCCATCTGATACGGCAATAACACAGCCTGTTAAAAACGGAGCAATAAGTGCAGCAGCTAAAAGTGATTTTTTCATTGTTATAGTCCTTGATGAGTTTTAATTTAATTATTTACTTATCAGGAGCAAGTAATAGGCCAATATAACAAAGTTATAAAATTCATGGGGTTAGGTTGCGATGGCTGTTTTTAAGTGATTAATTATAAAAATCATTAGCAAAAACAGCCACTTTTTAGGTTTTTTAACGATTAAGCTAGCCTGAGTTTATTTAGCCTAGCGAAAACACGTTACAGCTATTTACTAAATAGAATAAGGCACTTTGAGGCAGGTAAAACCTAGCCTCAATGCGGCTAATTATTATTGCAAATTGCTATTATACCAAGCGGTTACGAGACTCGCCGTTAGTAAAGGCTGCAATATTTAGACTTACCTCATTAATTAAGCGCACGATAGACTCTGTGCTGGCCCATGCAATGTGAGGTGTAAGAAGCAAGTTTTCGCCTGTGTAATTAGCTAGCGGGTTAGAAGGCTCTGCCGGCTCTTTAGTAAGTACATCCACTCCCGCACCGGCAATTAAATTTTGCTCTAGGGCTGTGGCTAAGTCGGCTTCATTTATAATGCCACCACGGGCGGTATTGATAATAATACTGCTGGGTTTCATCATTTTTAGCTCATCTAACGAAATTAAATCACGTGTTTCATCAGTAAGCGGGCAGTGCACGCTAATTATATCAGCGGTTTTTAATACTTCTTCAAAAGGTGTACGGCCTTCTCTACAAGAGGCGCCTTTACGCTCTGCAACCACTACATTGGCTCCAAAAGCTTGCGCTACTGTCGCCACACCTTTTCCTAGCGTTCCGCCACCTATAATGGCAAATGTTTTACCTTGTAAATCATTAAAGCTGTAATCTAATCTGCAAAACATCTCACTTTTTTGCCAAGCGCCTTGCTGGCAGTCGCGCTGGTAGCGGTGTGTATTACCTAATAAATTAGTTACTAACGAAAACGTGTGCTGTACAACCGAAGGGGTTGAGTAGCCTGCTACGTTGGTAACGGCAATACCAAATTCTTCAGCGGCGTTTAAATCAACATTATTAGTGCCTGTTGCACTTACGCAAATAAGCTTAAGCGTTTTAAGTTGGCTTATCGTATCGCGATTTAGCACAACCTTGTTGGTAATAAGGACGTCCGCGCCTTGGCTGTGAGCAACAACTTGCTCAGGTGACGTAAGTTCGTAAGTAGTTAGCTCACCTAGTTCTTCAATGCAAGTTAACGAGGTTTTAGCTAAAGTAGCGTTATCGAGAATGGTGATTTTCATTGTGTGTCCTATCTAAATGCGTACCGTAAAATGGCAAGAGCGTTTAAGGTACTACGAATACACACCTTTGTTAATGCTATTACTACCAAATGCTTAGTACAAAAAGTCAGGTTGCTTATAAAAGTTTAAATTGGCTGGTCTGCCCACTCAAATATAAATAACATGATATTTTAGCGGGCTATATCGCTGGGGCCTGTTTATTTTTTGAGGTTGAACTCACTTTCCTGTGAAAGGTCAACAAGCCTTATTAACGTTGATAAAACTAAAAAACAATGCACCAACCCCTTTTTGTGTGGTCATAGACTTAAATGGCTCGCAAATAAGCATAACCAAATGGCTATTTCTTATTTAAGAGTGGCTGAGTTATAATCAAAATTATATATAAACGGTACGTTTTGCGTGCCGTTTTTTTAACATTGTAGATGCAGTAATGAGTGAATTAGAAGATAAGTACGCAGACATAAGACCTTACAACGACGATGAAGTTGCGGCCTCGCTAGCGCGTTTAATTAACGATAATGCGTTTATAGATGTAATAGCAAAGTACAACTTACCGCGCTTTATATCCGCTATGCCTTTTATTGCTCGCACACTGGTGAGAAGCCAGTTACGAAAAAAATGGGGTAAATTTACGAGCGTTGAAGATGTACAAAACGAAGTTGCAAAGTATTTAGATAAACTTATAAAACGCACTACCTCAAAAGTTACCTTTTCGGGTTTAGACAAATTAGACCCGCAGCAGGCGTATTTATTTATATCAAACCACCGCGACATAGTGCTGGACCCTGCACTTGTTAATTGGGGTTTGTATCAACATAAAATGAAGACGGTGCGTATAGCAATAGGTGATAACTTATTGCAAATACCGTATATAACCGAGCTGATGCGTTTAAATAAAAGCTTTATCGTTAAGCGCTCAGCCAAAGCACCTAAAGAGATGCTTAAGGCGCTTACGCAGTTGTCGTCGTATATTTATGACTCGTTAACAGCAGGAAATTCTATTTGGATTGCGCAAAAAGAAGGGCGTGCAAAAGACGGCTTTGATCAAACAGATCCGGCACTTTTAAAAATGCTGCAACTTAATGGTCGTAAACAAAAGAAAGAATTTGGCGAGTACATTAAAGAGTTAAAAATTGTTCCTGTGTCTATTTCTTACCAGTATGAGCCTTGTGCAATTTCTAAAGCAAAAGAGCTTTATCATAAACAGCAGCACGGTGAATACGTAAAATCAGAGGGCGAAGACATAGCAAGTATTGTTGAAGGGTTTAGCTCTGCTAAAGGGCATGTGCACTTAGCATTTGGACAACCGGTTGAAAGCGGTTGCGATGATGCTGATGAGCTGGCGCAAACAATTGATAAGCACATTGTTGAGTCTTTTTACTTACACCCAGGAAATTACATTGCCGGTGGGTGCAAGCAAGCAGTTATTGATGAGCCCGATACCGCCACTTTTGAGCAGCGTTTAGCCTTAGTGCCAGAAGAGCTAAAGCCACTTGTTTTAGCTATGTATGCAAAGCCATTTCAACGCAAAACTGAAATCACAAACAAAGTATGTGAGCAAAGCCATTAGGCATCTGCGTTGGCAAATAGTGTAATAAAGCAGCGTAAACGCTGCTTTTTTTTTGTGCATAAATAACGCTATACTCATACAAAGCAATTAATCTACTTAGGGGGCGCAATGCAACAAATTGAAATATTTGATATTCCAAGCCCCTGTAAAAGTATTTGCCAAGTAAACAACCGAGGTTATTGCAAAGGCTGCTACCGAAGCCGGGATGAGCGCTTTAATTGGAACGCGTTAAGCAATGCGCAAAAAAAGAAAGTACTTAGCTTGTGCCAACAACGTTACAAACGGTATTTACAAAAACGCCAAGCTGCGCAATCACAAGCCACTTTAGATAAACAACAAGGCTTTGAATTTTAAACCTTGCTGTACATGCTAGAGTTTTAAATTGTATTTAGCGCGCAATGCGCGACTAGTGCCGTTATCGTGTAGTTTATTTAAAGCATTCAATAATTTACTTACCAAAGCCGCGTGCTTTTTATGTACATAGTGATAGAGCGAAAATGTACTTAGCAGCTGGGTTTGCATACAGGTCTCTGGTAGGGAAAAGTTATCGGCTTTAAGCACAAAGTCGAGCATAATTGCCCCATCAACTTTATGCTGGGCTAGTAGGTTAAGTTGGGTCGTAATATTTTTTACTTCAATAATATTGCCGTTAAACTTATGCTCATTTAAGTAATGGTGCTGAACTGGATAGCCTGACAAAACCGCAATACTATCGAGCTTATCGAGTGTATTGGGTTGGCAGTTTTTAAACAGTAAAAGCTTATAGTCAAACAGTGGGTAGTTAATTCTGATCAGGTTTTTATTGTCCGCCTCTATACTTATATCGCGGCCAAGTTGGCCATCTAATACCCCATTATTGGCTGCTAATAAGGCATTTTGGCGATTAAAATCAATTATGTGTACTTCATAATTAAGTTCTTTATAGGCTAATGTGAGTAAAGCGAGCGCATAGCTTGCTTGAGCTGAGTCGGCCGGGCGGTTAAATATAACGCTATTGTGATTGGCGAGTGTAATTTTACTAAAAAATAAAACGACTAATAAAAACAAAGCATTGAGCTGTATCTGCAAGGTTACTTCCGTTTAAAATAAGGAGAGGGCAAATGAACGCAGCGAATAATACCAAAATAGTTTGGTTTTTACCCATGTTTGTTGCTTTTTAAACAGTAAATGGGTTCAAATATACGTATAATAAATGCGGATAACTAACCGTACTTAGGAGTGGTTGTGAGTTTTAATTTATGTGCCTTACCCCGAGAGCAAAAATACCAGATTCAATTAGATTACGAAGCCTCATTTTGGGCTTATCAAATTAAACGTAATAAAAAGACACGTGAGCAAGTTTATAACACGATTCATAGCCGCCCAGTGGCAGAGCAAACGTTTTTAAAGCAACAGTTTGAGCAGTATTTGGCGTTAATGCTAAGCTAATATATGTACACAGTACAAAAGTTAGACACACTTAAGATTCCTTTAGTTAATAAGTTTTATGCACTGTATAGCGTAAGAGGACGTGCTAATAAGCAAGATCAGGTTTGGGTTGTGTACAGTGAAATGCAGATAGTTGCGGCGTGTCGGATACAAAATAAACACGATTTTTTATTTTTATCGACCGTATTTGTTGCCCCGCAGCACCGTGCAAAAGGGCTGGCAAAGCAACTTGTATGCGCCGCTATAAAACAGCAAAGCATGCCGCTTTACACCTTTGCTTATAAAAATATTACAGCTTTATATACGAGTCTTGGTTTTAACCAAGTATTAACATATACTCCTGGTTTAAAAGCACTTTTTGATATCTATACGCATCGAAATATAGTCGCACTCGAATACCTATAACAAAAACAACGGATCAAGCCATGAGTAAAGGCGTTCATTGGATCATTAGTTGCTGTATAGCTTTAATCGCTATATTTAGTTGCCAAGTTGGCGCACAGGTTAAACGTTTATCCCCCAGTGAAGGCCTGTCGCAAAGCTATGTGAACACTATGCTGCTTGATGATAACGGTTACTTATGGCTCTCTACCGAAGGGGGGTTAAACCGCTATGATGGTTACCAAGTTGTTTCAATTAATGGCCCTAATGGCGAGCTTGAAGAAGCCATAATTGATTGTATTTACCAAGACCCCGCAGGCAATATTTGGATAGCCTCGTTACTTGCCGGCTTATTTAAATACGACCCAAGTACCGACACCTACCAGCAATTTATTTCTCAACCTACCAGCGAAAAACAAATTTTAAGCCAGTCGGTATTTAGTATGGCAGCGGTTGATGACAAAACCTTATGGATTGGGCGTGGTCGCGACTTTGCTAAATTAGATATTGAAACAGGTAAAATAACCAGCTTATTTGAGCTGCCAAAAGAATACGAAAACACCTTAGTCAGAGAGCTTTTTCATTACAATGGGTATATTTTTATAGGCACAAGCCATGGGGCGTTTGTATTTGATATCGCCTCTGAGCAAATTAGGCCGCTGCAGCATTTAAAAAGCAAAGCTGAGCATATTTATCAAAACAACGTTAAATCGTTTTCGGTTATTGAAAATAATCAGTTGTTAGTAGGCACCGTTAAAGGCTTGTATCAAGTTGATATTAGCGACTTGCCAGGCATGTTTGAACGCCCCGACATAGCATTTAAAAACCAAGCCGTTATTGCCGATTTAAATGTATGGCGCATCATCAACGAAGGCGAAAAGCTAGATCTGGCGACTAATAAAGGGCTCTTTAAATTTGATTTAAATAGCAAAGAGTTGGTAAAAAACACACGTATTACACAAAGTAAATACAGCCTATCTGATACCAGTATGATAGACATGGTAAAAGATAAATCGGGGGGATATTGGCTCGCTACTAAAACCGATGGTGCATTTTATCTGTCTAATAATACCTATCACTTTAGCAATATAGATGGTAGTAAACTGGGTGGCGATGGCCTTTCACATCCTTCGGTTTGGGGCATTACGGAGTATGGCAACAGCCTATGGCTGGCAACGCATAATGGCTTAACCGAAATTGATTTAGCCACTAACACCAGCCAAGTTTACTTAAAAAACCACAAAGTAGACTTACTGACTACCGAATTTAGCGTGTATGAAATTATTCCTTATAAGCAAAAGCTTTGGTTACATACAAACCGTGGTCTGTTTGAGTTTGACCCCATAACGCATCAAATTAACGAGCCAACAATAACAAACCCCAACAATAGAGCTTATATAGAAGGCTTGGTACACGGCGTAACCTTAATGCCTAACGGTGATTTGTACTATGTGCACTCAGATCACGGTATGTTTGTATATAATATTGATACTCAGCAGATCACTCGGTTAGCAGAGGCCTTTAGCAAAATAGAGCCGTTTTTGGCGCATGGTTTTTCACCAGCGCTGGCAACCAAGCCTGGTATGCCCCTGTTTTTTAATGCGGGTATTTTATATCAGGTAAACCCAACCACATTAGCATTAAACACCATTTATAAAGTGCCAAAACAGCACGATAACGTGGCTATTAATGTGCTTTCTTACGTGGTCGATAACAACAATATTTTATGGATTTCGCTATCTAATTTTGGCCTGATTGGGCTTGATGCAGCCAGTTACAAATTGGTACACACGATTGACTTAGAAAAAAATAAGTTAGGTACCTTACTTTATGACATGGTGCTTGATGATAATGGCATGATTTGGATGAGTAGTCATAAAGGTATATGGCGACTAAACCCAGAAACACTTCATTTTCAGCAGTTTACTACATCTGAGGGGCTGCTTTCTGCTGAGTTTAACAGCAGTGCCATGGCGCATTTAAGCGATGGGCGCATTGCCTATGGCAGCTTAAAGGGCATTACATATTTTCATCCGATGGAAAATCAAAATTACCACTCTTTAATTGATCATGTGAATATAACGCGAGTTGATTTAATGTCGCGCGACTTATCTATCGATTTAAAACAGCGATTAAATGAAATAGTCCTTAACCATGATGATATCGGTTTAGAGGTGGCGTTTTCGGCGATGGCCTTTAGCTATCAAGAGCGCATAATTTATGAGTACCAGCTCGATAACGGCCAAAAAACCTACACCCGTAATAATAATCGGGTGTTATTCCCTAAATTAAATCCAGGTAATTACCAGCTCAAAGTATGGGCTAAAGATCCATTAACCGGCGAGTACACGCCGCCTGCAGTGCTAAAAATTCGTGTTAAGTATCCCCTGTGGCGAGCGCCATATTTTATGGTGCTTTATGGCGTTTTGTTTATCGCATTTATTGCTTTTTGGGTAATGCGCCGCAACAAAATTCAGCGCATATTACTGGCCGCTAATAAAGAAAGTAAAGAAAGTGAAGCGCGATTAAAACTAGCCTTAGAGGGTAGTGAGTCGGGCATGTGGGATTGGCAGTCTACATCGAGTAGTATTTACCAGCCGCGCTTATGTAATGAACTGGGGTATGATCAAGAAAGCGTGAGCCTAGATGACTACCTAGCTAAAATTCACCCGCAAGATAAAGCGCTTTTCAGATTAGAATGGTTAGAATTTTTATCAACCGATAAAGGCTACTTTAATTGCACTTATCGTTTACGCCACGCTAAAGGCTATTGGCGTTGGTATAAAGACTTTGGCAAAGTAGTGGAATGGAGCGGACAACTTCCTAAAAAAGTAGCGGGTACTTACACCAATATGACTCGCGAAATGGTGTTTGAAGAGCATGCCCGTTTATTTACCGCTGCGTTTGAGCAAACTCGCGATTGGGTATTTATTCTTGATAAAAACTTTACGGTTCGCGCCTCTAACAAATCGTTGCAAACGGCCTTTAACTTTCCTAGTGAGCCACGCTCTAGCCGCGCCCTTAATTTAGGTATATCGCGAAGTAATCGTTTTGACTACTTACGGATAATGCAAAAGCTGAATGTGGGTGAGCATTTTTCCTGTGAAGACTTAGTCACCCTTGCCAGTGGTGAGCAGCGCCATGTGTTAGTAAAAATAAGTGCAGTGGCCGACACCGAACACCGTTTAAGCAGCTACGTTATTATTTTAACCGATATTCATGCGCAAAAATTGGCTGAAAATGAGCTTCATATTTTAGCCAATTATGACTCATTAACCGGTTTGCCTAACCGTATGCTGTTTAACGACAGGGTTGAGCATGCGATTGAGCAAGCGCAAAATCATCAATGTAAAGTAGCTATGCTGCACATAAACATCAAGCGGTTTAAATACTTTAACGACTCATTTGGACGTGAAGCGGCTGATGAGCTAATAAAGCAAGTGGCTAAGCGTATTAAGCGCTCCTTGCGTCCTTCTGCAAGTGTTGCGCGCTTTGGTGGCGATGAATTTGTGGTGCTGGTGGAAGATGTGCAGCAAATTGAAGAAGTATTGCTTATTTGCTCTAAATTAATAGATTCTGTAAGCCAAAATATGGAATTTAATGGCCAGGTGGTAAACGTTAATTTAAGTATCGGGGTAGCAATAGCGCCTGATGACGCCGCAGATCATGCTGCGCTGTTAAAAGCTGCCAGTATAGCTTTGTACCATGCAAAAGAGTCGCTCGAAAGCAGTTATAAGTTTTACAAGCAGGAGATGAATCAGCATGTACAAAAAGCCCTGCATTTAGAGTCTTTGCTAACTAAAGCGTATCAGGAGCAAGAGTTTTGCAATTACTACCAGCCTATAGTGAATGCGCACACTCAAAAAACCGAAGGTTTTGAAGTGTTGTTACGCTGGCCAGAAAACACTTTAGTGCCCACGCAAGAGTTTTCTTTAGCGGCTGAGAGCATAGGGTTAATAACAAAAATTATGCTGCAAACCTTTGCCCGTGCGTTGCAAGCCCTTAAACAATGGCGTGAGATTTCACCTCAGCTGTACTTGTCGATAAACCTCTCAGCACTTGATTTTGAATACGAAGAGCTTGTAACCGACATTCATAAAGCGTTGAGCCACGCTAATGTGCCCTCAGAAGCCATAGTGTTTGAAATTACCGAGTCTATTTTAATGCGTGACTCTAAACATGCGCTACACAGTATGGAAATGCTGAAAAAGCTTGGCTGTAAACTCTACATGGATGACTTTGGAACAGGCTATGCCTCATTAACGTATTTAAAGCGTTTTCCTATCGATGTACTAAAAATAGATAGAAGTTTTGTGCAAGATATTGGCGTGGACTCGGATGATGAAGCCATTATTCAATCAACGCTTACCTTAGCTCATAGCTTAGGTAAAGAGTGTGTGGCTGAGGGCATTGAAAACAAACAACAGCTGCAGTTTTTAAAGCAGTTAGGGTGTAAGCATTTTCAGGGCTATTTATTTAGTAAGCCAGTACCTAAAGAAGCTGTTCCCGCACTGATCAAACAAGATTGGGGCAACATATTTAACCAGTAAAAATAAGCTTATTGGCGTTTACCACAGTGGCGGCAAAATAAATGACTATTGCGTTGATTAAGCTGCGTTTTAATTGCTTTATTGGCCTCAAGCTTACTTAAACCTAGTTTGTAGCGCAGCTCCTCTAAGTGCAAACGCTGTGAGTCATCTAAACTGCCTTGGTGAATTTGCTCATGTACGGCATCTTCAAAAAATTGCCGGCGTTTACGTATTTGCTCCGAAAAACTTGAGGCAAGCAAGCCTGTAGGAATTGCCACCATTCCCATGCTCACCAAAGTGACTACGCCACCAAATAGTTTACCAAGTGGCGTTAGCGGTACAACATCACCATACCCAACCGTAGTGAGGGTCGCCATAGCCCACCACATAGCCGCAGGAATAGAGCCAAATTTATCTGGCTGAATATCGTGCTCCAATAAATAAATACCGCAGGAGGCAAGTATTAGCAGTACCGACATAATAAAAAACGCGGCCAGTAATGAGCTCGCTTCGTCTTTAAATGCTTGTAATAACAACTGCATTGCACGTGAATAACGAGTAAGTTTAAATACTCTTAATAGCCTTAATACACGTAAAAAACGTAAATCCAGAGGAAACACAAACATTAACAAGCTGGGTAAAATGGCTATTAAATCGATAAGAGCCAAAGGTGATAAAAAATAATGCAGCCGGCGTTTTGCGTTTGAACCTTTTATAGCTGCGTATTTGCTTTTATCGACACAGACCCAAAGCCTTGCAAGGTATTCAAGGCTAAAAATAGCCACCGAAATAACCTCTAATAGTAAAAACTGCGGGTAATATACTTTGTTTATACTCGGTACTGATTCCAACACAATGGCAATAACGTTAAGCATAATTAAAGCAATCAGCGCGGTGTCGAGTATATGCCCCGCTTTTCGGTAATCGCCGGTCCCTTCAAATACCTGCGCTAACGTTTGTCTTGCTGTGCTGTTCATGTGTTTAGCTTTAACAGCATATTAATACTGCCCTCTTCAAAATCACGGCTAATTGTAAAACCTAACTTACGGGCAAGCTCAATCATGCCGGTGTTCTCAGGCAGTGTTATGCCTTCAATTACTTCTACGCCTTGGCGCTTACAATGATTTATTGCAGCGCTCATAAGCAGCCTGCCAAGACCTAAGCCTTGGTAGTCAGAGCGCACTACGGTTGCAAACTCAGCATGTAAATTATCAGGGTCCATAATAACGCGTGCTACACCTAGGGTGCGGCTTTTACCTTCAAAGCGCTGGCATACAATAAAGGCCATTTCTCGGTCGTAATCTATTTGCGTCATTTTTGCGAGCTGGTCGTGGTTAAACTGGGGCAGCTCACCAAAAAAGCGTTTGTAACGATCTTCTTTATTGAGTGATTGATCAAACTCTTGGTGGGCTTTTTCATCCTCTGGGCGAATAGGCCTTAATGTAGCTCGCGTATTATTTTTAAGGGTTACTTCTTCTACAAGATCAATAGGGTAAGGGCGAATACATAAACGTTTACGATCGCTGCGTGCCTGATAGCGATTAACACTAATAGTGGCATCAAGCACCAAAAATTGCCCATTACTGGCTAAAATAGGATTAAGTTCCATGGCACTTATATCGGGCTGATCGACAACAAGTTGAGATATACGTGTGAGCAGGGCGCATAAGCGATATTTATCGACTTTTTCTGGCAAAATGCGATCTTTTAATACGCCTTTATCGTTTGCGGCTGCAATGAGGTATTTAGCTAAGTTCATATTAAGCGGCGGCAAAGCAACGGCTGCTTGGGCATACTCTAACCCATTACCCGCTTCACCAAGTAATATAACAGGGCCAAAATTAGGCTCAGTTTTAATGGCGATTCGCAGCTCATTAGCGCCGGCGCGCGGCGCCATTTTTTGCAATGAAAACCCTTCAATAACAGCATCTGGATAGGTGTTTTTAATTCGTATCAGCATGGCAAAGGCGGTTTGCTCAACCTCGTTTGCATCGTTTAAGTTAAGAACCACACCCCCTACTTCTGATTTTGAGGCAATACTTGGGCTAATCAATTTTAACGCTACCGGAAAGCCTAGTTCAATTGCTTGCTCACGCGCCTCTGTGGGCGTGTAGGCTACTTCTGTTTGAATACACTCAACACCATAATGACTAAGAATTTGGCTTGCTTGATGAGTGGGTAAGTAGCTTTGCTCTTCTTCTAAAAATTCGTTAATGAGCGAAGTGGCCGCTGATTTATTTATTTTTGCATCATCGGTATTTGATTCGGGTGTTTGCGTTAAATGTTTTTGGTTACGACGGTAGCTAACTAAATGCATAAATGCGCCAACCGCACCCTCAGGCGTACGATAGGTTGGAATAGTGTGGTTAGAGCAAACACGCCTCGCGGCATAAGCCGCATCTTCACCCATAAAGTTGGTCATTACATAAGGGCGTGCCATCTTTGGTATTTTTTGTAAGGTTTGCACTATCATATCGGCATAGTCTTCACTTGGTGCAAGTGCCGAAGGGGTATGAATAATAAGTAAGTTTTTAACTTCTTCGGCGCGAAGTAAAATTTCTAATGCTTGTTTGTAACGCGCCGGAGCAGAGTCGCCAAAAATATCGACAGGGTTAGATGTAGTATCTGACTGCGGAATAACTTTATTGAGTGCGGATCGCGTTTGCTCACTAAGCTGGGTAAGTCTGCCCGAATTTAAAATAAGTTCATCGACCGCCATAACCCCCGGGCCGCCGCCGTTGGTTAAAATGGTTAACTGCTCAACTTTTAGTAATTTAGGGTGGATGGCAAGTGTTTGCGTGGCTGCAAAAAGTTCGCGCAGATCACTAACACGCAGCATACCGGCGCGTTGAAAAAGCGCATCGTACACTGCATCTGAACTTTGCTTGCCGCCGGTATGAATTTCAGCAGCCAGTGCACCTGCTCCGGTTTTTCCCGTTTTAATGGCAATAACTGGCTTACTAAAGGCCGCTGCCCGTGCTGCCGAGATAAACCCGCGAATATCTTCAATATTATCTATGTAGAGCAAAATCGCTTTGGTTTTAGCATCGCGGCCTAAAAAATCGAGCAGCTCGTCAAAATCGATATCTAGGCAATCACCGACCGAAACAAAATACGAAAAGCCAATCTCTTTATTTTTAGCCCAATCTAAAATAGTGGAACACACCGCTGCAGATTGCGATATAAATGCCAGTTTCCCTGGTGCTGCAACTGTGTGAGAAAAGCTGGCATTAAGGCCAATATGCGGAATAAGCAGCCCTAAACAATTAGGCCCAAGCAAAGTAACGTGATGTGCATTTGCAGCGCGCTTTAAGGCTGTTTTTTGGCTCAATGAGAGCCCATCAGCAATCACAATTGCACTTTTACAGCCAAGTTCACCTAGCTGCTCGATAATGCTCAGTAAGGTATTTTTATTTGTACAAATAACGGCTAAGTCGGGCACTTTGGGCAGCGCGGCAATATCAGGGTAGGCAAGCACGCCGTGTACCGCACTATGGGTAGGGGTTACGGGCATGATTGGCCCTTTAAACCCACCTTGTAATAAATTGCGCATAACCACAAACCCCGCGCGTGTGGGGGTATTCGAGGCGCCAATAACGGCTACCGAGGCCGGATTAAAAAACTGGCTGATGCGCTTTAAGCTCATGGCATATCCTTGGCTGATTATATTTTGCGTTATTTATAGTCTCAATGTACCCTGTTTGCTGTGTTATTTCGAGCGCATAGATACTTATTATTGATATCAATCAAGGAGTTTTTTGTGAATAAAACACCCGGTTTTTACACAGTTATAGCCGCAATTTGCCTTAGTATAGGCTTAATTTTATTAGGCTTTATTATTAAAAGTGCCGCAGTAGATGTAAAAAGCATGGAACGTAGTGTGCAGGTTAAAGGGTTAGCAGAGCGTGAAGTTAGCGCCGATACGGTAATTTGGCCGCTGCAATACAGTGATGCAGACAACGACTTAGAAAAACTGGTTAGTCGGGTTGAGCAAAAAAACGATGCTGTTATTGCATTTTTAAAGCTACATGGCTTTGATGATGACGAAATAAGCACGGGTAGCCAGTCGATTATTGATAAGCAAGCCCGTGAATACGCTAACGATAATCAAAAGTTTCGTTACTTGGTACGCGTTAATATTATTGTGTATTCGAACGCGCCCGACAAAGTACAAAATGCGCTGAGTAAAGTGAGTCAATTAGCTAAACAGGGCATTGCCATTGTGCAAAATAGTTACGAAACCAAAGTTGAGTATTTATTTACCGGCCTTAACGATATAAAGCCTGCAATGGTGCAAGAGGCTACAGAAAAAGCCCGTGAAGTTGCCAACAAATTTGCTAAAGATTCGAACTCAAAGCTGGGTAAAATAAAATCCGCTCGCCAAGGGCAATTTAGCATTAGCAATCGCGATTCAAATACGCCACATATCAAAAAGGTGAGGGTGGTCACCAGTGTTGAATATTACTTAAGTGACTAAATTGCTCTAACTAAGTGGGCAATTTGCGCGGTTGAGCGCTGTAGGTAAGCAGCGCTAAGTAAAATGCTAGTTTCGTTTATATCAGCGCCTTTTAATATATTTGCCAGTTGCTGTTTAGCGGTTGGATTTTGTTTTTGCTCTATTTCCATAAGCGCTAATAATGCTGAAAATTCATGCTTTATTGGTGTGCTAGGTTTATCAGCATAGGCGATATAACAGGCAACAGGGGTAAGGCCGCGAGCATTTGTTTGTGCAAGGGCTTTTACTAAATTATCGTTAGATTCAAATAGCATTAATGAGCGCACATAGTTAAACGCCAGCTTTTGAGCATTGGCGTGTTTAAATACATTGTGCAGTACATTATTTCCTTGGCCGTCTTGTGCTAAAAAGCCGTTATTTTCTTTTAATGCAGGTGTAAAAAACGTTAAAGCATCAGACGTTGTTAATTGGTTGATAAAAGGTGCTGGTGGGGTGTTGGTTGTTAAAATACGTGTTGCCACATTTTGCATAAAGTCGTATTTAATACTCATCCGCAAAGCACTTTCGTAAAGGTGGTTTAGCTGTAATGTTTGCTGAGCAGGGCTTAACTGTTTAAAGTCGTTATCGAGCTCGTCTAGCTGATGCTTAGCAATGCGCGCATTAAGTAATTGTATGCTTAAATCCATTCTTAACTCTACCTCTGAGCGTTTTTATTACTATAAAACAAAAAAGGCCGCATCAGCGACCTTTTTCTATTTATAACCAAGTATTAAGCTTTTTTACTTGCTACCCACTCGTTTACAAAGTTCTCTAATACGTTAAGTGGTACAGGGCCATTTTTAAGTATAACGTCGTGGAACTGACGAATATCAAACTTATCGCCTAGTTGCTTTTTAGCCTCTTCACGCAGCTCTAAAATTTTAAGCATACCCACTTTATAAGCTGTCGCTTGCGATGGCATTACAATGTGACGCTCAACCATTTTAACACCGTCAGATGTGGCGTTAGGCGTATTATTCACGTAGTAATCAATACCTTCTTGGCGAGTCCATTTCATTGCGTGAATACCGGTATCAACGACTAAGCGACACGCACGCCATAATTCCATAGAAAGGCGACCAAAGTCTGAGTATGGGTCTGAGTAAAGGCCCATTTCTTTAGGAATGTACTCTGAGTATAAGCCCCAACCTTCAATGTAAGCGGTGTAGCCACCAAACTTACGAAACTTAGGTACACCTTCAAGCTCTTGTGAGATAGCAATTTGCATGTGGTGACCCGGAATACCCTCATGGTATGCTAATGCTTCCATTTGGTACGTTGGCATTGCTTCCATGTCGTAAAGGTTTGCGTAGTAAATACCAGGGCGTGAGCCATCTGGCGCAGGTTGTTGGTAAAATGCTTTACCTGCTGCTTTTTCGCGGAATGCTTCAACGGCTTTAACTTTAAGATCAGCCTTTGGCTTAACAATAAATAACTCATCTAGGCGAGTTTTCATGGTGTTGATTAGGCCAGTGGCTTCATCTAAATAACGCTGTTTACCTTGCTCGTCATTGGCATAATAAAATTGTTTATCCGTTTTCATAAACTGCATAAACGCTTTTAAATCACCTTTAAAGCCTACTTTGTCTTTAATTTCACGCATTTCATCATGAATACGTTTTACTTCAGCAAGGCCAATGGCATGAATTTCTTTAGCGGTTAAGTCAGTTGTTGTGGTGCGCTTAAGTGCGTTATTGTAAAACGCTTCGCCGTCAGGCAGTTTCCATGCGCCATCGCGGTTATCTGCACGTTTCTCTAACTGTGCTAAGTAATTAATTAACTTAGAGTAAGAAGGCTTAACGGCTGATTTTAATGCATCAGTTGCCTCGCTAATTAAGGCATCTTTTTCATCTTGGCTAATTTCAAGAGCACTTACTTTACGTTTAAAGTCGGCTAATAGTGTTGAGTCTTCACCTTTTTCAAACGGCGCACCATGAATGATGTTTTTGCTCGAATCTATAACATGTGGGAACACAAATTTAGGCGCAATAATGCCTTTATCAGCACGGGTTTCTAAATCAGTAATTAGCTGATCAAATACAGTCGGTACACCGTTTAAACGTGCAATATAATCTTTAGCTTCTTTAACATTACTAATTGAATGTTGGTTAATTAAAAACGCAGGCACCATAGAGTGCGTACCAAACATTTGGTTAACCGGGTAGTTATGGTAACGCCATTTAAAATCAGCAATCGAGCTTTCTAGGTCTTGTTTTTTTAAGTCGTAACTTACTTTAGTGGCATCATCAAGCAGGTCGCGGTTGATAGCATTTAAAGTAACTAAGTCTTCTTTTGCTTGCGCAAGGTCTTTTAGTTTTTGCTCTTCGCTGCCGTCATCCCATTTATCGTAATCTTTTTTAATACCCATGTAAGTTTGATAAACCGGGCTGCTCATTACATCGCGGTTAAAGGTATCTTCAAAAAACGCATTCGCTTTGTCGATTTCGCTTTGCACAGGTTGCGCTTGCACTGCAGGCGCCGGGGTTGTTTGTTGTGGTGCCTGCTGGCAGCCGGCTAAAATAGCAACGCTCACGGCTGCTGCAATAAAGGTAAGTTTACGCATTGTTTTCCCTTTGTTGTTAGAAACCCATTAGGGTGTATTATATTTATTTGCTTGTATTTTATGTTTATCGCGCGTGGTTAAAACCACTACACGAACAATTCTAGCAGGTCATTTAAAAAACGATGCCCTTTAAGGCTTACTTGCCAGTGGCCGTTTTCTTGTATTAACAAACCTGCATTTATTGCTTTAGTTAACGCTGCTTGTTGGCTTTGCAATGGCTGATTAGTCAGCGCACTGTAATCATCAATAGGGCAAGGCTCGACTAAGCGAAAGCGATTCATAAAAAATTCAAAGGCTAAATCGTCTTGCTCTACTTGCCAGCTTTTATACAAGTACGGCTTAAGCATATCCATGTAACCACGCGGATGCTTGATTTTTTCAGTACGGGTAATAATGCCGGTTTTTGCATCAGTCACCTTACCATGAGCGCCACAGCCAATACCGAGATAATCGCCAAAACGCCAATAATTCAAGTTATGTTGGCATTGAAAGCCTGGCTTTGCATAGCCCGATATTTCGTATTGTATGTAACCGGCTTGAGCAAGTAGTGCTTGGCCTTGCTCTTGAATATCCCATAGGGTTTCATCTTGTGGCAAAGTGGGCGGCTTGGATGCAAATTGTGTATTAGGCTCAATAGTGAGCTGATACCAGGAAATATGTGGCGGGTTTAAAGCAATTATTTTTTTTAAATCGCTCAGCGCATCGTCAAGGCTTTGCCCCGGTAAGCCATGCATTAAATCAAGGTTAAAGCTATTTAACCCGGCTTGCTTAGCTTGCTCTGCAGCGTAGTGCGCTTCATCGGCACCATGAATACGGCCAAGTGCTTTTAACTTGTCGTTTTGCATGCTTTGCACGCCAATAGAAATACGGTTAATACCCGCTTTAACGTACTCTTTAAAGCGCCCGGTTTCTACGGTACCAGGATTTGCCTCAAGGGTTATTTCGCAGTTGTCGCTTAGGCCAATTAGGTTATCGACTTCGTTTAACAAGCGGGTATATGCATCGCCAGTTAATAAGCTTGGTGTACCGCCGCCAATAAAAATACTGTGAATTTTACGCCCTTGCACCAAGTGCAAATCGGCTTTTAAGTCGTCAATTAAATGCTGAACATATTCAGCTTCAGGAATGTCGCCTTTTTGCCCATGGCTATTAAAATCGCAATAGGGGCATTTTTGCACGCACCAAGGTACGTGCACATATAAGCTCAGTGGTGGAAGGTTCACAGGCCGCCTTTGCTTTGTAGCTCTAGTAATAACTTTTTAAGTGCTTGGCCGCGATGACTCACCGCATTTTTTTGCTCTTTGGTGAGCTCGGCACTGGTACAGTTTTGCTCTGCTACAAAAAATACCGGATCGTAACCAAAGCCGCCTTCGCCATTTTGGGTTTGTGTAATTTCGCCTTCCCAGCTTGCGCTGCAAATAAGTGGGGTAGGGTCGTCGGCGTGGCGCATTAATACCAGCACACACCAAAAGCGGGCTTTACGATTTGGGTTATCGGCTAATTCGTTAAGTAGTTTATCTATGTTGTCTTGATCGCTGGCGCTTTCACCGGCAAAACGAGCTGAGTAAACACCCGGCGCACCATTTAAGCCATCTACCTCTAAGCCTGAGTCATCTGCAATGGCTGGCATGCCGGTAATTTTAGCAGCATGGCGGGCTTTAATTATCGCGTTCTCTACAAAGGTGGTGCCGGTTTCGGCCACTTCGTCTACGTTAAAATCGCTTTGAGGAAGCACATTTATATTAAGCGGGCTAAGCATATTGGCCAGCTCGTTAACTTTGCCAGGGTTGCCTGTGGCAAGCACTAATGTTTTGGTCATGTTTTTAATCTACGTAAAATTTTTGCTGAAACGTGAGTTTTTGAGACTGACTACCTTGCTGGATGTTTATCTCAAAACGTAAAATCTCTTCGTTGGTGTAGTCTACTTGCGCAAGGTAATAAATTGATTCACCTTCTTTTACTTCTTTAAAAGTAAGGGCTTGCTTATTGCCGAGTAGGTTTTTTGCGGTGCCGCTGAGCTGAGCGGTTTGCGCGGTTTTATCGCTATTGTTTTTCAGTACTGAAATATTAACAATGCCTTTATAACCACTACGCTCAAGGCCATATGTTTTAGCTATTTGCGGCTGAATAAAGGTAGATGGAAAAGCAATGTAATGCACCTGCCAAGGGCCTAGCTCTTTGTACTGTGCGCCTTGCATGTCTTCACTGTGGGCATTAAAAGCAAAGGCTAAAAAACTAATAAAGCAAAACTTAATTAAACGGTTCATTATGATGTCCTATATAAAAAAGAGGCCAAAGGGCCTCTTTTGCTTATAACAAAAAATTTAGGCTAAAAAGTCCATTAGCAGCATTTGTAAAAACTGAATACCAATAATTAGTACAAGCACCGATAAATCTAAGCCACCCATTGGTGGAATAATTTTACGAAGTGGCTTGAGCATTGGCTCAGTAAGCTGATGGAAAACCGCTTCTATTGGGTTATAACCTTGACTTACCCAGCTTAAAATAGCGCGAATAATCAATACCCAAAATACAAGGTTTAAGCCTTCTTTAAGTACGGTAATAAGTGCTTGTATAAGCACAGGTTGCGCAGCCCATGCGCCGTATATCACCAGCATTAAAGTACTAATTTTGGCAACGGCTACAATAAATGCCAGCAATAGAGAGGCTAAATCAAGCCCACCTAGTCCAGGTATAATTTTACGTAATGGGTTAACTGCAAACGAGGTTGCTTTAACCACAAATTGGCTCATTGGGTTGTAAAAGTCGGCTTTTGCCCACTGTAGCCAAAAACGCAGTAGTACCACCATTAAAAACAAATCAAACAGGGTACTGATCAAAAATTGCATGGCATTCATAGTGTAACCTTCAATAAAAAGTAATTTTAAAGTTCTTTTTCCATTTGCATTGCACGCGCAATACACGCATCCATTGCATCGCTAACTGTTTGCACTAGGCCTTCGCCTTTTAAATGCTCAACCGCAGCATGGGTGGTGCCGCCTTTAGAAGTTACATTAGCGCGTAATTGCGAAATGCTTATCTCTGGTTGGCTCAATGCCATTTCGGCTGCACCTAGCGCAGTTTGCTGTACTAAGCGGCGCGCATCTTCATCGTTAAAACCAAGTGCTTTCGCTTTTTCTTCAATGGCTTCCATAAATAAGAAAAAGTAAGCGGGCGATGAACCTGTCACAGCAATGACATCGTTAATTTGTGACTCTTGCTCTACCCAAACAACAATACCTGTGCACTCAAATACTTGTTGTACAAAGTCGTGCTCTTCGGCTGTTTCATCTGCGCCAAATAAACCCGATACACCACGCCCTAGTAGCGATGGCGTGTTTGGCATACAACGTACCATCTTAACGTTTTGGCCAAGCATTTCGCGTAAACGCTTAACGGTTAAGCCAGCCGCTACCGAAATAAACAGTTTATCACTAAAGTCGATACCCGATTCTTGAAACGATTTACATAAATCGCCCATCATTTGTGGTTTAACAGACAATACAATGACATCAGCATCGCGTAAGGCTTCGTTATTGTCGCTGGTGGTTTTCACCTTGAAATCGTCTGCTACCTTGGCAAGCTTTTCTTGGTTGCGGTTTGTAGCAATGATGTTGTTTGCATTAAAACCGTTTTTTACCATGCCACCAATAATGGCGTAGCTCATGTTACCTGTGCCTATAAATGCGATTGTTTTATCTGACATATGTCTGTTATCACCTTTTAAGTTCGAGTTCCAAAAATATCTGTGCCGATCCTCACCATGGTTGAACCTGCGCTAACGGCGGCTTCAACATCATTGCTCATCCCCATCGACAACGTATCTATATGAGGATATTGGGCCTTTAGTTTATCAAAGCAAGTTTGTAATTGCTCAAAAGATTGACTTTGCTCACTCGGATCGTCGCTTTTAGCCGGAATAGCCATTAAACCACGCAAAGTGAGTTGCTCACATTGGTCAATAAACTCAGCTAGTTCGGGTATTTGCTCTACGCTACAGCCCGATTTAGCCTCCTCGGCGCTTATATTTACTTGAATAAGCACATTTAAAGGGGCTAGGTTTTCTGGACGTTGACTGTTTAAACGCTTAGCTATTTTTATTCTATCTACGCTTTGTACCCAATCAAAATGTGCAGCAACAAGGGCGCTTTTATTTGATTGAATAGGGCCAATGAAATGCCAAATGATGTCGCTAAATGTGTGTAGTTGAGCTATTTTATCTACAGCCTCTTGAACATAAGACTCACCAAATTGGCGCTGGCCATGCTCGTAGGCAGCAATAATATCGTCGCTTGGTTTTGTTTTTGATACTGCTAGCAGCGTAATAGCATCGCTACTACGTTTAGCATTTTTAGCCGCGCTGGCAATTCTAGCGTAGGCGGATGTGAGTCGTTCTGCTATTGTAACCATATATTTATCAGTTAGTTGTGGAGTCATAAATGGATATTACCGAATTATTAGCGTTTAGTGTGCAACACAAAGCATCTGATTTACACTTATCGTCAGGTGTTTCACCTATGATACGCGTAGATGGTGATGTTCGCCGCATTAATATACCTGCACTTGCAGACAAAGATGTAAACAGCCTTGTTTACGACATTATGAACGATAATCAGCGCAAGGACTACGAACAAAACCTAGAAGTGGATTTTTCGTTTGAAGTGCCTAACCTTGCTCGATTTCGTGTTAACGCATTTAACTCAAACCGCGGCCCTGCAGCGGTGTTTCGTACCATCCCCAGCGATGTACTGACGCTTGAGGATTTAGGTGCGCCAGATATTTTTAAAACAATATCAGATAACCCGCGTGGTTTAGTATTGGTTACCGGCCCAACTGGTTCGGGTAAATCAACAACGCTTGCGGCTATGGTCGATTATATAAATCAAACAAAACATCACCATATCCTCACCATTGAAGATCCTATCGAATTTGTACACGATAATAAACTCAGTCTTATTAACCAACGTGAAGTGCACCGAGATACGCACAGCTTCTCTAATGCACTGCGCAGCGCGCTGCGTGAAGACCCGGATGTAATACTCGTTGGTGAGCTACGTGACTTAGAAACTATTCGCCTTGCGATGACCGCCGCAGAAACTGGCCACTTAGTGTTTGGTACGCTACATACCACCTCGGCACCAAAAACGATTGACCGTATTATTGATGTATTCCCAGGTGAAGAAAAAGATATGGTGCGCTCAATGCTTTCTGAGTCACTGCGTGCCGTTATTTCGCAAACACTACTTAAAAAAATTGGCGGTGGACGCGTGGCCGCGCACGAAATTATGATTGGTGTACCGGCGATTCGTAACTTAATTCGTGAAGATAAAATTGCACAAATGTATTCGTCTATTCAAACGGGTGCATCACACGGTATGCAAACCATGGATCAATGTTTAAATAATTTAGTTAATCACGGCATTGTGACAACCGCAGCCGCAAAAGAAAAAGCCCAAGATAAAACCCAGTTTGGTGGCTAAGGACATATTATGAATTTATCTTTAAATCACTTTTTAAACATAATGATTGATAAAAAAGGCTCGGATTTATTTGTCTCTAGCCAATTACCAGTCAGTGCAAAAATTAATGGTGAGCTTATCGCTCTTAGCGACGATAAGTTAAGTGATGAGCAATCGCTTGCGCTTGTAGAGTCAGCGATGAGCCATAAACAAAAAAACGAGTTTCATACCACTAAAGAGTGTAACTTTGCGATAGCCACAGACGAAGGGCGTTTTCGTATATCGGCTTTTTGGCAGCGCGATAGAGCGGGTATGGTTATTCGCCGCATTGTAACGCAAATACCTGATATAAGTGATTTAGGGCTGCCCTCTACACTTACCGATGTGATTATGTCAAAGCGCGGGTTAGTGCTGTTTGTTGGTGGTACTGGCACGGGTAAATCAACTTCACTGGCTGCCTTAATTGGCTACAGAAACCGCAACCAGCGCGGCCATATACTCACCATTGAAGATCCGATTGAGTTTGTGCACGAGCACCGTAAAAGTATTATTACTCAGCGCGAAGTAGGGCTTGATACTGACAGCTTTGAGTCGGCACTTAAAAGCTCTTTACGCCAAGCACCCGATGTTATTTTAATTGGTGAAATACGCTCGCAAGAAACCATGGAATACGCACTGAGCTTTGCCGAAACGGGTCACTTATGTGTGGCTACATTGCATGCTAATAATGCCAACCAAGCCATTGACCGTATTATGCACTTAGTGCCTAAAGAAAAACACGACAAGCTTAAGTACGACTTAGCGCTAAATTTACGCGCCATTGTTGCCCAGCAACTTATTCCCACTTCTGATGGGGAAGGGCGTGTAGCCGCGATTGAAATATTATTAAACTCACCCATGGTGGCAGAGCTAATTAAAAATGGGGATATTGGTGGCATAAAAGAGGCCATGTCTAAGTCTAAAGAAATGGGTATGCAAACCTTTGACCAAGCCTTATTTGAGCTATACAAACAGCAACGTATTAATTACGCCGATGCACTGCATCATGCTGATTCGCCAAACGATTTACGCTTAATGATTAAGCTGCGCAATAACGAGCAACAAGGTGCAGGATTTTTACAAGGTGTAACCATAGATGGACTAGATGATAAAAACAGCAATTAACACTGTATTTTATCCATAAAAAAAGCGCCGCGGGGCGCTTTTTTTATGGATAAAATTACTTATAACGTTTTATACCACTGCGGTGTTTTTCTACCTTTAAAATAGATTACGTAATTAAAGGAGGCGGTATTACTTATTCACCATAACTGGCTTCAAAAAAACTCTCTAAAATAATCACTGCCGACATATTATCGACATTTCCTTTCCCTAAATTTTTATAGCCACCGTGCTCAAATAAACGCGCTTTTGCATCGGCGGTTGTCAGTCGCTCATCTTGTGTTTGCACCGGTATGCCGTAATGATCGTGCAAGCGGTTAGCAAACTTTTTAGCCTTAAAGGTTACCTCTTGCGAAGTACCATCCATATTAAGGGGTAACCCGACGACCATTAAGTCGGGTTGCCACTCTTTAACTTGAACCGCAATATGATCCCAATTAGGAATACCATCTTGGGCTTTTACCGCTTTTAAGCTAGACGCACTGCCTGTTAGTTCTTGTCCTATGGCAATACCAATGCTTTTGGTGCCAAAGTCAAAGCCCATTACGGTGCGCTGGCCTTGCGGCTTAAGGTTTTTTTTCGTCATTATCGTTCTTTAAGCGTGTCCAGCTTCGCTGCAAAGTTGGCTAACATCAAAGCCTAGCATTGAAACTGCTTTTTCCCAGCGTTTTTCTACCGGCGTATCAAAAATGATCTTCGGATCGGCTTTAATGATCAACCAACTGTTATCTAAAAGCTCTTTCTCAAGTTGTCCTTGCTCCCAGCCCGAATAACCAAGCGTAATAATAAATTGCTCAGGTGCGTGGGCGGTGGTCAGGTTGGCAAGTACGTCTTTTGATGTGGTGATCATTATATCACTGCTAAGCTTTTGGCTTGCAGAGTAGCCTGGCTGAGGTGAATGAAGTACAAAACCTCGGTCGGTTTTAACCGGACCACCTGCAAACACAGAGACTTGCGCGGCTTGTTGGGTTTTGTCGTTGTCTATTTCTATTTTATCTAAAAGCTCACCAACGGTCACATCAATAGGCTGGTTGATCACCAATCCCATAGCCCCATCTTCATTGTGCTCACAAATATAGGTAACGGCACGTTTAAAAAAAGGGTCTTGCATCGACGGCATAGCGATTAAAAAATGATTTTCTAATGATTGCATAGATTTCACCCTTTTAGTTTATGAATACTTATTGAACTTTGAGTATGGCATAGATATATACGTAGCGTATAAAAAGTCCATTAATTGTATGAAATACTTAAATTAATGGACTTTTAAATGGTGTTTATTTAGCGAGCTTACGCTCAATTGCGTCAAACAAAATACCGGTAATAGATATATCGTAAGCGGCTTCAATTTCACGTACGCAGGTTGGTGCTGTTACGTTAATTTCGGTGAGCTTGTCGCCAATAATATCTAACCCTACAAACACTAACCCTTTTTCTTTAAGCGTAGGGGCAACTGCTTGAGCTATTTTAAGGTCTGACTCGCTAAGGGGGCGGGCTTCACCACGGCCGCCCGCAGCTAAGTTACCGCGGGTTTCACCATTTTGTGGAATACGCGCTAAACAATACGGAATAACTTCACCATCAACAACCAATACGCGTTTATCGCCTTGTTTGATCTCTGGAATGTAATTTTGCACCATGGCAAAGCGACTACCATGCTCAGTTAAGGTTTCGCAAATAACGCCAATGTTTGCATCATCTTCTTTAATACGAAAAATAGATGCGCCGCCCATGCCATCAAGTGGTTTTAAAATAATGTCTTTATGCTCAGCTAAAAACGCGCGTATTTGAGCTTGGCTGCGTGTTACTAGCGTATCTGGCGTATGTTCGCTAAACCACGCTGTAAATAGCTTTTCGTTAGCATCGCGCAGGCTTTGTGGTTTATTAATAATTAATGTACCTTCTTGCTCTGCACGCTCTAAGATATAAGTTGCGTAGATGTACTCCGTATCGAACGGCGGATCTTTTCGCATTAAAATAACGTCTAGGTCGGCAAGCGCGATTGTGGCTTTTTCTTCAAGTTCGTACCACTTTTCGGTGTTGTTAAATACCTGCGCTTTTGCTGCGGTTGCATACGATTTACCTTGGCGAAGCGATAAGTCATCCATCTCCATGTAGTAAATTTCGTAGCCACGTTTTTGCGCTTGCATCATCATTGCAAAACCGGTGTCTTTTTTGATGTTAAATCCACTAATAGGATCAGAAATAATACCTAACTTTATCGCCATGCGCTGTGCCTTAATCTAATTATAATGACTACTAGAGTGCTAATAGTTTTAATATGAGGGTGCCATTGAGCTATTTCAATTAGCTAAATCGCCAAATTGTAATTGTAATGCGCTTAAGACCGTTAAAGCGGCCGTTTCTGTTCGTAAAACGCGCGGCCCTAAGCGAATATCAACAAAGTGCTGATCTTTAGTTTGCAGCATTTCTTCATCAGTAAAGCCGCCTTCAGGGCCTACTAAAAAGCGTACACCGGCGCTTGGAACGGTTATTGTTTTAATGCTGTGCTCGGCACGAGGGTGCAAAGTGAGCTTAATGGCGTCTGTTTGTTGTTCAAGCCATTGCTTTAAATCAACCGGTGTGTGAACAACTGGCACAAAGTTACGCCCCGATTGTTCGGCGGCTGAAATTGCAATTTTTTGCCATTGTTGGTGTTTTTTTTCTAACCGGTCGCCACTGAGTTTAACGCCACAGCGCTGACTAAAAATAGGGGTGATTTCGCTAATGCCAAGTTCAACAGATTTTTGGATGGTAAAGTCCATTTTGTCGCCACGTGATACGCATTGCCCTAAATGAATTTTAAGCGGCGACTCGACATCATGCTCATCAAAACGTTGTGGCATAACAACAACTGATTTTTTAGTTACCTCAATAATTTCACTGAAGTATTCACCGCCTTCGCCATTAAAAATAGACACATGTTCGCCTACTTTCATGCGCAATACGCGGCCAATATGGCCCGCTGCATCGTCGTTTAAAGAAACCGGGGTGTTTAAGGCAATACTCGATGCCTGATAAATATGAGGTACTCGCATGGGGGTCACTTATTTTATAGCGTAAAGGTGTATAGCGCTATGGTAAGTAAGCAGGGCGTTGTACGCAATTATTTATTTTTGTTTAAGTGACTTGGCAAGTGCGATTAAATCTTTAGGTGTTTCGGCAATATCGGTATCGCACGATAAGTGATTTTTAAAGCCTTCGTCAGTAATACGATTAAATGTATAGCCGTTGTCGTCAAAGCTAACTACGTAGCGTTTTTCATGCAGGGAGTTATATATAAAACGTTGTTTGTCGTCGGCAAGTAGATAGTCGGTGTTATTAAATAATACGCCCTGAATATCGTGGTGCTCGTGCAGGTAAGTGGCCAGTTCAGATACGCTAATTTCGTTTTCTAGGTCGCAATAGCAATAGTCTTTAATGAGTTCGTCAAACATCATTTTTACTAGCTTACGGGTGTTACTGCCTGCAACTATTAAGGTGCTGGGTGTATTGGGTGCCGCGTGCTTAAAATAATACTCGGCAAATGTACGACTAAATTCGTTATCTATATCAATTAACAAATAGTTAGTTACTTCAAATGACATAGGGCCCCGTTGCTTTATGCAAATGTGTTATGCCAGTTAACTAAATACGGGGCGCTTGGCGACTTATTTAATAGCGTGGCGTTAAAGTGAAAACATGCTAATAAGTAAATAGCCTATAGCACAAAAAACAGCAAACTCAATGCATGCTATGCCTATATTGTCCTGATGGTCGACCTCTAAAGCGGCATCAATATTGGGTAATGAAATGGATTTTATTACAAAACTTAAACAATATAATAACACCCACATTACACCGCAATGCATTACCAGTGTAAATATATTTTCGACCATTTTTCCATTTTGAAAGGCCGCACTAGATAATCCAGCATACACGGCTAGAGCTAAACCTATTGATTTTCCAGCATATCTAATTCCGATAGAGGTGTTTTCTAGGTTAAAGTTACTTTGCAGTGAGGCACCTTGGTTTGCTTTAGCGAAGCGGTATTCACGTATTTTACTATCTAGTGCAAACATCCCTTGTAGCGTAAAAAAGCTAACAAAAGCAATAAGTAAGTTACTAAACCCTTGTGCATGAGTCCAGGTATACATGCCAAGTGCAATAATGCAGTTGGCTAATAACATACCAGAATCAACCAATGCAGCGCATACATTTTGCTTTAATATAGCAGCTTCTTCATTAAATCTATGTAATATCCATTTTCTATGAATTAAATGTCCGGCTTTTATAAATGTAAATAATAGAACAATTAAAATAACCACTTTTAATGGATTATGTTGTGCCGTACTCATACTTATTTCATCAAATAAAAATGCCATAGTGGCAATAACCACGGTAATTTCTGAGGCGAAACTAATCCCCATTGCAAAATTATCATGCTGCGCTAGTTCATCTTTAAGTGCCTGTTTTGCTTTTATTTGAGCAACAATTCTAAGACTAAAAATAGTAATGCATATAACCGCAAAACTAATGGCAATCGCAACTAAACTAGTGTTAGATAATGATAAATATGACATGCTGATCCTAAGTAGAGATAACCTTTCTTGGTTTTAGTTATTCTAGTATGGTTAGCGCATATATAAAAGAGAGGATTGATGAGTAACAAAATGCAACTTCCTATTCAATTACAAAAACTTGGCTCAACACGCTTTGCACAGCTGTATCCGCAGCAACCTATACAAGAAGAAGTTGTAAAATTATGTGCTTTGAGCGACTTTGCTTTTCGCAGTTTAGAGTCGCAACCTCAACTAAAAGACTGGTTAATAAACCCCGATGAGCAATTTAGCCGAGATGTTCCCGCGCCATTCGACGGCCTTGACTTACAGCAGGTAGATGAAAACCAGTGCAATAGGATTTTAAGACAGTATCGAGAAAAATACTGGTTAAAAGTAGCGTACCTCGATTTGTGTTGCGATAACCCAATCAGTGACAGCATAAAATACATAAGCCTATTAGCTGATATGCTTATTAATAGCGCAAATAGATGGGCCCATGCGCAAACGGCAAAAACAGCAGGGGAGCCATTAGATGAGCAAGGTAACTCTTTGCCTTTAATGGTTTTAGGCATGGGTAAATTGGGCGGCCACGAGCTTAATTATTCATCAGATATAGATTTGATTTTTGCCTACCCGCGCAATGTACCGACCCAAGGTGGGCGTAAACGTATTGAAGCCCAAGTGTTTTACACCAAAGTAGCGCAAAAACTGATTAATGCACTTAATCAAGTAACCGGCAATGGCCAAGTATTTAGGGTTGATATGCGCTTGCGCCCATTTGGTGAAAGTGGGCCTTTAGTGATGAGCTTTCACGCCATAGAAGATTACTACCAGGAGCAAGGGCGCGATTGGGAGCGTTACGCCATGTTAAAAGGGCGGCTAATTGGCACACCCAATCAATATTGGGATGAATTTATACAGCTTTTAAAGCCCTTTGTTTATCGTCGATATATTGATTTTTCGGTGATTGAATCGCTGAGAAAAATGAAGCTTATGATAGCTCAAGAGGTTCGCCGAAAACGCCTGACCAACAATATAAAACTAGGTGCTGGTGGCATTCGCGAGGTTGAATTTATTGTACAAGCTTTACAAATGGTCCGTGGTGGGCGAGAAGCTAACTTACAAACCCAATCGTTACTGTATGCCTTAGAGCAGTTAACGTTAAACCAAGCGATGGATGAGCAAGAAGCGAATGAGCTAAAGCGCAACTACTTACACTTGCGTAAAGTAGAGCAATACTTGCAAATGTTTGACGATCAACAAACACAAACCCTGCCCGATGATGAGCTTAATCAAGAGCGCTTAAATTACTTACTCGAGTCTGAAAGTTTTAACCATACCATGAGCGATATTGAGCAGGTTATGGCCAAAATTCACGATGAATTTTTATTGGTGATAGGGGAGGAAACCGTTCCCCTTGATACCTGCGAAGGTGCGTTTATAAGTGCTTGGGATCATGGTGATGTTAGCTTTTTAAACGATATAAAAAATCAGTGGCAAGTACCACTTCATGATTTTAAACAACGTTTGAGTAAGGTAAATATAGGTAATCGTGGGCGAGATATTCTCGACAAACTAATGCCTTTATTGCTCAAACAGCTTAGTGACTTTAATGCCAGCGGTGAAACATTTACCTTGGTATGCCAAATTTTAAATAAAATTGTATCGCGTACTGCTTACCTTGAATTGCTTTACGAAAACCAAGGTGCGCTAAAGCAGCTTGTTTTATTATGTTGCCATAGTAAATGGATAGGGGAGCATATTTCCCGTTATCCTATTTTGCTTGATGAGCTAATAGACCCTGCTGCGCTTTACAAACCTACGCCGTTGAGCGCCTATAAAGATGAAATACGGCAATATTTTTTGCGTATAGAACACGACGACCTAGAGCTACAAATGGAAGCGCTTAGGCAGTTTAAGCAAACACATCAATTACGTATTGCGGCTGCCGATGCAACCGGTGTGATTGATGTTATGAAAGTAAGCGATCACTTAACGGCTCTTGCCGAGGCTGTGGTAGACCAAGCCGTTAATATAGCGTGGTATAACACGGTTAAGCGCTTTGGCATGCCACCAAATACAGATGATGAACACAAAGGCTTTGCCGTTATTGCGTACGGTAAAACGGGCGGCTTTGAAGTAGGCTACGACTCCGACCTAGACCTCGTGTTTGTGCATAATCACGACGGTAATAGCAGCACCAATGGCGATAAATCGATTACCTCACGACAGTTTTATTTAAAACTTGCACAGCGCTTAATGCATTTATTTAATACCCGTACCGCCTCGGGCATATTGTATGAGCTTGATACACGCCTGCGCCCTGAAGGCGCCTCTGGTTTATTGGCTATTAACTTAGAGAGCTTTAATCATTATCAGCAAACCCAAGCATGGACTTGGGAGCACCAAGCGCTTGTGCGCGCCCGCGTTATATTAGGCCAAGATGAGCTAAGAGCGCGTTTTGCACAAATTCGTAAAGAGATATTATGTGCCCCACGGGATGTAGATACACTTAAGCAAGATGTGCTTAAAATGCGCGAAAAAATGCGCACGCACTTAGCTAAAGGAAACTCTGAGCAATTTGATTTAAAACAAGATGTGGGCGCCATGACCGACATTGAATTTATAACTCAATACCTAGTGCTCAAAAACGCAAATCAGTTTAGCCAGCTAACGGTGTTTTCCGATAATGTAAGAATACTCACAGATGCTGCCGCGATTGGTTGTATCACTAAAACCCAAAAGCAGCAGTTAATCCAGGCGTATATTGATTATCGCTCACGTTACCACGTATTAAACCTAAATCAGCAAGGTCGCTTGGTGTCGCGTAAGGAGTATCAAACCGATATAGAAAGTGTAACGGCATGCTGGAATGCAATATTTGAACTAGGGCGTGTTGATCTTTGCGGATTGAAATTTGTTCAATCTAGGGACGATTAAATCGCGGCGCGAGGTTTGTAACCTAGTGGGCTAAGTAAAAACCGAGCAACAAAGAGTTTATCGCCCCTAGGCAGAACCCGAAGGGCAGCGCATGTTTGGCATTTATGCTGCGTTAT
>Ga0208334_100131_pt1 | contig 36736 bp, 27 predicted proteins | sample DeeseametaMP0900_FD_184201 | JGI IMG/M metagenome (GOLD analysis project Ga0208334, IMG submission 184201) | Marine microbial communities from the Deep Indian Ocean - MP0900 (SPAdes) | ecosystem: Environmental > Aquatic > Marine > Oceanic | place: East of Durban, South Africa, South Indian Ocean...
CAGTTTATATCTTTAATCATTTTAAAATGCTGTTGCTTTAAGCTCAGCGCATCAAAGCTGATAAACACACTACCTTCAACATGCCCTAACAGCATATTAAGCGTAAGCTGTGCCTGCATAGAGCCTATAATTCCTAACAGTGGGCTTATTACACCTGCATTACTACAATTTACAGCTGGTGCGGCGTCACTTTTTGCAAAAACACAGCCATAACATGGGCTATTATTTTGCCTAAAATCAAAGCCCATAAGTTGCCCACGACTTGCAATCGCGGCACCTGCAATTAAAGGCAACTTATGAGTAAAGCAATAACGGTTAACACTGTAACGTGTGGCAAAATTATCAGAGCAATCAAGTACTATGTCGGCATTTTTTAAAAGCTCCCCTGCGTTGTTATCATCGAGCTTTTTACAATGCGTCACTATTTCTATTTGATTATTTAGGCTTGTTAATACTTTGCCAGCAGCGGTGACCTTGTTTTGCCCTAAGTGATTAACTTTATACAGCACTTGGCGCTGCAAGTTAGAAAGCTCAACCGCATCATCATCTATTAAAATAAGTGTACCAATACCTGCCGCAGCTAAATACAAAAGTGCAGGGCTACCTAGCCCGCCAGCTCCCACTACTGCTACTGTGGCTGCTTTAAGTGCTAACTGCCCTTCTAACCCCACTTCTTTTAATAATAAGTGGCGACTATAACGCAGAGTTTCTTTATCGCTAAGCTTATTCATTAGGCTGATTTATAGCACTTTTTAGCGCACTAATTGCTTCAATATAATCATCCGCTTCACTAATCGCTCGTACAACCGCAACACTGCCTACTCCTGTACTTGCAACCTCGCTTGCGCAGGATAAATCTATGCCGCCAATGGCAACTGTTGGGTAGCTTTGCATTAATGGCACACACTTTTTAAGTTTATCGAGACCTTGTATTTGGCCGCTCATATCTTTGGTTGTGGTTGGGTAAATAGCACCAAATGCCATATAACTTGGTCGGTAGTTGTGCGCACGTAACATTTCGTAAAAACCATGGGTAGAAAGCCCAAGCCTTAAACCTGCTTCTTTAATCGCTGCTAAATTAGCGGTTTCTAAATCTTCTTGCCCTAAGTGTACACCGTAGGCACCGTGCTTAATTGCCAACTGCCAGTAGTCGTTTATAAATACGTGAGCGTGGTACTTTTTACCCAGCTCTACGGCCTGCTTAATTAATTCATCAAGCTCAAGGTCGGTTCTATTTTTAATGCGTAGCTGCGCCGTAGTAATACCTTGCTGCAAACATTTATCTAGCCAATCTAGGCTATCGACCACAGCATATAGGCCCAACTTTTTGCTCTCACAAGATGCAAAATCAGCCGCCATATTAAATTCCAGCGGCACATCAAAATCAAGCTCATCACCAAGCCAGCTGCCAGGCTCTATTACTTGCGGGTAATCATCTAACTGTGTAGGAAAAGCAGTATGTGCAACAGAGCCTATTCCTTCGCCGTATCTAACCGACTGCTTTAAGCCCTGATTTATATAAGCTTTAGCTAAAATAAAAGCATCTTTTAGGGGGTAGTCTTTTGCTAAACACGCGGCAATAACCGAGGCCATGCTACAACCTGTACCATGACTATGAGGGCTTTGAATTTTTTTATTACCAAGCCAATACTCCTCGCCGTTTTGTGTGCAGTAATCAATACAATAACCTGTTGGGTAATCCCAATGCCCGCCTTTAATAACAACCGCTTTTGCGCCCCAGCTTAATAGCTTTTTAGCAGCGTCTTTCACGGCGCTTGGGCCAATTAAATACACCCCTGTTAATAATTGAGTTTCGTGCGTGTTAGGTGTTATTACATCCACCAGCGGCATTAAGCATTCTTTAATGGCACTTACGGTATCTTCCTCTGTTAATACATCACCACTTGAAGCAATTGCAACGGGGTCGTAAACAATTACAGGCGGTACAGGCCATTTAGCTTTATAATGCGCTATATGCTCGCTTATCAATTGAATTTGCTGCACATTAGCCAGCATGCCAATTTTAATTACTTTGGCTTTCATATCGCTTTCGAGTGCTAGTAATTGCGATTCAATAATATCGGTAGATACCGCGTTAATGGCCTCTACACCTAAGCTATTTTGCGCCGTAAGCGCGGTAATTGCAGTACAGCCATGCACGCCAAAACTTTGCATTGCTTTTATATCGGCTTGAATGCCTGCGCCACCACCTGAGTCTGAGCCTGCAATTGTCCACACTAAATTATTCATACTCTTTATTTCCTTACTGCTGATGCCAAAACGGCATACCCATTGTAGGGGTTGAGGGGGCTGCTAAGTCTTTTTCAGGCATTGCTTTGGCATTATACGCAAAGCGCCCTGCCTCTACCGCGGCTTTAAATGCACGGCTCATCGTAATTGGGCAGCCAGCCCCTGCTATCGCTGAATTTAATAATACCGCATCATACCCTAATTCAAGCGCTTGGCAGGCATGCGAAGGCAAACCAAGCCCTGCATCTACAATTAATGTTGTGTTTGGTAAGCGCTCACGAATTGTTTTTAAATTATAACTATTTAAAAGCCCCTTACCGGTGCCAATAGGCGCGCCCCAAGGCATAAGCACCTCACATCCTAGCGCGTTTAAACGCTGGCAAAGAACTAAATCATCTGTGCAGTAGGGTAATACTTTAAAGCCATCATCAATTAATATTTTTGTGGCTTCTAACAATGCGAATGGGTCGGGTTGTAAGTTGTAGTCATCACCTATTAGTTCAAGCTTAATCCAATCGGTTGCAAATACTTCACGGCACATTTTAGCAAGTGTTACGGCTTCTTTTACACTGTGACACCCTGCGGTATTAGGCAGTATTTTAAGGCCGGTGTTTTTTATAAGCTGCCAAAAGCCATCCCCTGCGGCAGCGCTTTGCTGGCGCCTTAATGACACCGTTACTATTTGCGCGCCAGAGGCTTTTATAGACTCTTCCATCACCGCTGGAGAGGGGTAAAGCGCCGAGCCTATTAATAAACGGCTATTTAGTTGCTCGCCATAAATAGTTAAGCAATCGTTACCTTGCATAATGCTACCCACCTTGAATAGGCGATAACAATTCAATGCTATCCCCTTCGTTAATTGTGGTGCTGGCGTGCAAACTTTGTGGAATAAATTCGCCATTTAGTGCCACCGCGAATGGAGGCTTTGCACCAAAATTTTGTAATACATCAACAAGCACTGCACTTTTAATAGTTAGCAGCTCACCATTAATTGTTATAGTCATTTATTACTCACCCTATTTGAGATAACGCATTAGCCACTAAGGCGGGCCCTAACATGTAGCCATGACGATATAAGCCATTAATGCTAATTACGTTACCTGTTTTTAAAACCGCAGGGCGGTTATCGCTAAATGCGGGGCGTAACCCGCTTTGAATATTTAACAGCCGCGCTTCGGCAAACCCGCTGTGCACAGTGTAAGCCGCCGAAAGTAGTTCAAGCGTAGAGCGCACCGTTGCAGGGCCGCTATCATCAGACTCTATTTCAGTTGCACCAATTACATACTCATTATTAGGTTTTGGCGCTATATAAATTGGGTAGCGCGGGTGCATTAAACGCACCGGCCGCGTTAAATTAACCTCAGGTGCATGTAATCTAGCCACTTCACCGCGAACCCCTCTAAGGGGTTTATCGCCTTTAGCACCTAAGCCACGACAATCAATAATGTAATCAAACCCGCGGTTATTCACCTCGCCGTTCTGAATGCTAACGCGTTGGTTAAAAACAAACTTAACCTTACGTTTATTAAGCATAGTGAAGCTTGCTTTATAAAAGGCCTGGTTATCTATTTGCCCTTCGCAGGGTAAAAACACACCTTGGTTAAAACGATTAGCTAATTCGGGTTCTAACTGTGTTATTTGCTGAGCATTTAACGCCTGCGCGCTGTGCCCTGCTATTGGCTTTATTCGCTGACTAAAGCTTAGTAAGTCACCTTTATCTTGCTGGTGCGCCACGACCAGCGTGCCTTTTTGCTGATAAAAAACCTCGCCTTCAAGCTCGCTCACTATCTCTGGCCAGCGCTTGAGTGAATTTAGCCCCATGATGGCTAAATCCGTTTCACACAATACCGACTCAGCAAGCGGAGCAAGCATTGCCGCAGCCACCTTACCGGCACTATTTTGTGTGTGTTCGTCACTGGCTTCAAACACGGTTACATGATGCGACTTACTAAGCTCGAGGGCAGCTAAGCGCCCTGCTAAACCAAACCCCACAACAGCAATGTTGTAAAACATAAAACCTCCTTTTAATAACAGGCTAGCAGCCATAAGCCGCTAACCTGTTATTGGCTTATATTGCTTTGTGGTAAATTTCTGAGCCCGTTTGTTTAAACTCTTCAGATTTCGCTTTCATTTGCGCTTCTACATCAACCATTTTGATCTCAATTGCATCACCAACATTGTTAGGATCGATCCCGCGTGATTCGAGATCTTTGGCGTAATCGCGTACCTCTTGGGTAATTTTCATTGAGCAAAATTTAGGGCCGCACATAGAGCAAAAGTGCGCTACTTTGCCAGACTCTTGCGGTAGAGTTTCGTCGTGATATTCACGAGCACGTTCTGGGTCTAAACCAATGTTAAATTGGTCATGCCATCTAAATTCAAAGCGCGCTTTTGATAATGCATTATCGCGCTCTTGCGCGCCGGGGTGGCCTTTGGCCAAGTCGGCCGCATGCGCTGCAATTTTGTAGGTAATTAAGCCCTCTTTTACATCTTCTTTATTGGGCAAACCTAAATGCTCTTTTGGTGTTACATAACACAGCATGGCACAGCCGTACCACGCTATTTGTGCAGCGCCTATACCCGATGTTATATGGTCGTACCCTGGTGCTATATCGGTCGTTAATGGGCCTAATGTGTAAAAAGGCGCTTCGCCACAATGTTCTAATTGCTCATCCATATTGGCTTTAATCATGTGCATTGGCACATGGCCTGGGCCTTCAATAAATACTTGTACATCGTGTTTCCACGCAATTTTTGTAAGCTCCCCTAACGTACGTAGCTCACTAAATTGTGCTTCGTCGTTGGCATCAGCAATCGAGCCTGGACGAAGGCCATCTCCAAGCGAAAAACACACATCGTATTGTTTTAAAATTTCGCAAATATCTTCAAAGTGCGTATATAAAAAGTTTTCTTTATGGTGCGCTAAACACCACTTAGCCATAATTGAGCCACCACGCGATACAATGCCGGTTACACGCTTTGCCGTCATTGGCACATAACGCAGCAATACACCGGCATGAATAGTAAAGTAATCAACGCCCTGCTCGGCTTGTTCAATTAACGTATCGCGAAATATCTCCCACGTTAGTTCTTCGGCCACTCCGTTTACTTTTTCAAGCGCCTGATAAATTGGTACCGTGCCAATGGGCACAGGCGAGTTGCGTACTACCCATTCACGGGTTTCGTGAATGTAACGCCCAGTTGATAAATCCATTACGGTATCGGCACCCCAGCGGGTAGACCACACCATTTTTTCTACTTCTTCTTCGATTGATGAGCTTACCGATGAATTACCAATATTAGCGTTAACTTTAACTAAAAAGTTACGGCCAACTATCATGGGCTCGGTTTCGGGGTGGTTAATATTATTTGGTAAAATAGCGCGACCGCGGGCTATTTCGTCGCGTACAAATTCAGGGGTAATAAAATCGGGAATACTCGCCCCAAACGATTCGCCTTTATGCTGTGCTGCTAGCAGCTCTTCTCTAATTTGTGCACGACCCATGTTTTCGCGTATGGCTACGTATTCCATTTCAGGGGTAATAATGCCTTGGCGAGCATAATGCATTTGCGTCACGTTTTTGCCCGCTTTACCACGGCGAATTTTAGGTAAATGATCAAAGCGAATATGATCAAGGCCGTCATCGGCCATACGTTGCTGAGCAAATTGCGAAGTGACTGAGTCGAGCACTTCAGTGTCGTTGCGCTCTTTTATCCACTGTTCACGAAATTTAGGTAACCCTTTACGTACGTCTAACTCAAAGTTAGGGTCGGTATACGGGCCTGATGTATCGTAAACACGCAGTGGATCGTTTGGCTCATACACAGGGTTTTGCTCATCGCCACCAATAAACGTATCGCTTAATGTAATTTCGCGCATACCCACGCGTACACCGCTTTGGCTGCCCTCAACATACACTTTTTGTGAGCTTGGAAATGGCTGACCCGTTAAATTATAAATGTAATCTGACGCAGCAGCGCGCGTTTCTCGACGTGTAGACTTATTTGTAGTGTTTGACATGACTTACCTCATTGCTAAAGGGTTGTCTTGTCAGATATTCCATAAGGAATAGAGAAAGATCGTAAAGCAGTGGTTACGCTGCTTTGCGGCCTAAAATGGCTAGTTATTTTGTTGTGCGCATAAAAAAAGACGCACAAGCGTCCCATTCTAGGCAGCTTGTTCCCTACGCAGGTTTTAACCTGATCAGGTTCACGGATCCCGCTTTCGCGATCTCAGCCTTAATTATTTAAGGCACTCCGACAAGTAAAATTATGTTCGTTGATTTGCTATTTTGATCAAATCAGCGTTGAGTGTACGCCAGTTAAAAATTGCCTGCAAGGGGCAGTTTTAAATACTCATGCCACTACTTTGCAATAAATAAAAAAGTTTGATCGCCCTGCATAACTAACTGTGAGCCTTGCATGGTAAGCGTTGCACCTTCTCGTAGCGCTTGTAAAAACTGCTGCTCTAGCTCATCAACGTCTGCTCCGCACGACTTACGCGTCATGCCAAGTTTATTAACGCTAATACTGCTGTCTTTAAGCTCGCCTTCACCAAAAAACTTATTACATCCTGCAAACCCGTTTACTTGCAACGCTTCAATAAAGCTCATTGATGCACTGTAAGAGGCCGGCACAGCTAAACCATCAACCTTTGATAGTTGCCATTGTGTATACTTTAGCTGCTCAGTGGTCACCGTCCCTGTGGCTGTACAACCAATACATAAACCGATTAAAAGCATCGGTAGTGCTGCTAATTTCATGCTATTTCTAACTAAATATTTAATTACAGTAATAGTAACAATTTTTATGCGGTTTATCCGTTAAAAATGCATGTTTTAAATGTAAATTTTTGTTCTATGATAGTTTAGAGAGTGTTGAACTTTGCAGATTAAAACGTGTTCACAGTAAGGGGGCTTTAATCGCCTTGCTTGATTTGTAACTTAGTAGGCTCGATAACAGCACCTACGCTACCCGCTATTTACGATAAACAACTCCACTACCTAGGCGCTGCTATAAAACAAACTACGTTAAATTTAATCCCAAAGGTCACAGCCCCTAAAAATTATACCTGCTAATCTTGGGTGTAATTTTTAAATAAATTATCTATTTCGGGAGGTAAAAAAGGGCGCCCTTTTTCATTAACCGAAGTGCCTATAACCTTGGCTTGTAGCATTACTTTGTTGTCGTGTTTACGCACTAAGGTTTGCTTAAACGCAAACTTTATACGGCTTATACGCTCTGGCTCAACTGCTATATAAAATTCATCATCTGGTACAAGCGAATGTTTATAATCAACCTCACTGCGTATCACCACTAAATTAACTTTTTGCTTTGCTAGTAGTGCAAAATCAACCCCATTTGCAAATAAAAACTCATGGCGAGCATGCTCTAAATAATTAAAGTACACACTGTTATTTACAATTCCTTGTAGGTCACATTCGTAATGGCGCACTTTAAAATCAACTTTAAAGGTCATATTAGTAATCCTGATTATTTAACGTATAATCGCTGCGTTATAACACAAGTATTAAAATAATTGCTACCATACGAGTCCCCAAAATGGAGTTAAGTAACCTAATGAACTTACGTTTGTCTTTAATTACTGCGGCGTTATTACCGCTAATTAGTACACCACTTATAGCAAACGCTGATGACAGCGACCTAGAACGAATTGTTGTTACAGGCGACTTTCAACGTGAAAGCATTCAAACATTAAGCGCTAGCGCTAGCCTATTTAGCAAAGATGAAATTAATCAACGTGGTGCAAGTTACTTAGACGAAATGCTAGGTAGTACAGCCAACGTAAACTTTACATCTGGTGCGTCTCGTGGTCGTTATATTCAAATTCGTGGAGTGGGACTTCGTTCACAATTTGTAGATCCAATTAACCCATCGGTTGGCTTAGTTATTGACGGCATTAACTACTCGGGTTTAGGTGGCAGCTCATTATTATTTGATATAGACCAGGTAGAAATTTACCGCGGCCCACAAGGCACTCGCTTTGGTGCAGACGGCATGGCAGGTATGATTCAAATGGAATCAGCTCAGGCAACTGCCGATCCGAGCTTAAAATTACAAGTGGGTATGGGTACTTATAACTCGCGCGAAGCAGGCCTTGCAGCAAGTACCGGCTTAACCGACGACACAAGTGCCCGCGTCAGCTACTTTCGCAGAAAATCAGACGGCTACGTAGATAACCTATATTTAAACGACGAAACTCAACAACAAGATGAGCAAGTAGCCCGCTTTAAATTAAACAGCCAACTTACTGAGCATTTAAACACAGAGTTAAACCTGCACTACATAGATATAAACAACGGTTACGATGCGTTCACGCTTGATAACAGCCGTAATAGTGTAGCCGACGAGCCAGGCCAAGATAATCAACAAAGCTATGCCATTGGTATTAATAATACCTACACTGGCTTTGATGCCTTTGATGTAAGCTTAAACCTTTCAGCCATTGATACAGAGCTACTTTACAGCTTTGATGAAGACTGGGTATGTAACGATGCAAGCGAGCCACAATTATGTGCAGCTGGCTTACACCCTTGGGGTTATAGCTCAACCGATGTGTACACGCGTGATCGCGATGATCAATCGGCTAATTTACAATTTAATTCTAAAACAGGTAACTGGGTTGCCGGTGTTTACTATCAAAACCGCGATGTAGATTTAGAGCGCGAATACACTTGGCTTGCAAGTCCATTTGCATCAACCTACGAAACCAGTAACGTAGCTGTTTACGGCCAAGTAGCCACACCTATCGGCCCTAAAACCACGCTCATTACCGGTTTACGTGTAGAGCAATACCAAGGTGATTACACCGACAGCAACGGCTTTATTGAAGAGACTGACGACGTAATGGTAGGCGGTAAAATAGCACTTGAATACCAAGTGATTGATCGTACTATGATCTACACCAGCATTACCCGTGGTTATAAAGCTGGCGGTATTAATTCAGAAGCATTAGCCAAAGCTAAAGATGAAGGCTTAAACCTAGATGCTGATTTTTTCCAGCAGCATACAAGCTTTGACCCAGAATACCTTTGGAGCGGCGAGTTTGGCGTTAAGGGTTCATCGCTTGATGATAAATTTACCCTTCGTTTAGCAGCATTTTATATGCACCGCGACAACATTCAGTTAAAAGCATGGCAAGTAGAAGGTCAGCAATTTACAGGCTACGTTGATAACGCAAGCTCTGGTAGCAACTACGGGCTAGAAGTTGAAGGTAGTTACCAACTTACCGAAGATTTATTCTTAACAGGTAGCGCCGGTTACTTAAACACAGAAATTGACGACTTTGTAACGCAATCTGGCTTAAATCAAGACGGTCGTGAGCAAGCGCAATCACCTAAATACCAATACGCATTTAGCGCACGTTACAACTTTACTAATGAGCTGTACGGTATGATTGGTGTTGAAGGTAAGGACGATTACTACTTCTCAGATAGCCATAATTCAAAAGCACCCAGCAGCAATTTAGTAAACCTAAGTTTAGGCTACGAAGCCGACATGTGGGCAGTGCGCGCATGGGCACGTAACGTATTTGACGAAGAAGTACCAACCCGCGGCTTTGAGTTTGGTAACGACCCACTTGATGGTTACGCTACACACACCTACGTGCAATTAGGTGAGCCAAGAGTAGCGGGTATAACGTTTACGTTAGAGCTGTAATGACCCTTCTCGACTAAGGGCTTTACTTACGCTGTAATATGCGGCTCTTTTATTAAGTATGTAAAACCCTCATTATCTTCGATTTTGAGGGTTTTACCTTAGCAAAGCTTTTTAAGCACAAGAAAACTTATAACTTTTAGCACATTGCTGTCATTTTAGTTAAGCCCTAACCTATACAAATATTCTTAAAAGCCATATATTATCTGTTAAATTTATCAATGTGCTTTTAGCTGCGCACCCCGATTACTCACGTTAAACATTGTTATAGCATCGTAAGAAACAAACAGGGTATGTTACGGGTAAATAGACACCCTTGCGGTTTAACACATGTTATAAAAGTTACAGAACATTATTCAATCCTCCTGTGTAACAGCTTAACTTTTGGTCTCGCACTTCCTTATATACCTAATTAGATAGAGTAGAAATTGCACATAGTCTTAGGTAGAAAGTATGCAATACATAATCCACGCTTACCTTAGGCAACACTCTAAAATTAAAGGCCTATACCATTCTTTTTCTTGCTCAGCGACAAGACAGGCGACTTTCTTAAGAAATCTGTGTGCGGTAACACATTGCAAGTCCATAGTGTGCAAAGAAGTTAAAAGTAAGCATGCTAAATATTTTATATCGAGTTAGCTTGCCTTTATACGGGCTAAATATCCTAAGATGCTATCACTTCATTAAGCCATGTTCAGGGGAGGGTTAAAGATAATACAAAACAAGCGGAGCATTAATTACATCACTTCAGTGAGCTATAACGCCTCAAAACTTCGACGCTCGCCTTTTTAAGAACTAGTAAGCCATTAAAAACAAGAATACTTAAATTATATCTGTTGATTTAATAAAATATTTTAGGGGCTGTTTAATATTGATAAGTGCTAAAAACAAAAAACCCAGCATAAGCTGGGTTTTTACAATTCTGAAAGAAAACTAAATTACTTGATTTTAGCTTCTTTGAAAATCACATGTTTACGAGCCTTAGGATCGAACTTTTTGATTTCCATCTTTTCAGGCATGTTACGCTTGTTTTTGTCGGTAGTGTAGAAAAAACCAGTACCAGCAGTTGAAACTAAACGGATTTTATCGCGCATGATTCAGTTCCTTAAACTTTTTCGCCGCGAGCACGGATATCTGTAAGTACCGCGTCGATGCCTTTTTTATCGATAATACGCATACCTTTAGTAGTAGTGCGTAGTGTTACAAAACGTTTTTCACTTTCAACCCAAAAACGGTGTGTTTGTAGGTTAGGTAGGAAACGACGTCTAGTCGCGTTTCTCGCGTGTGAACGGTGATTACCAACCGTTGGACGCTTACCTGTAACTTGACATACTTTAGACATGTCTATATATCTCCAATAACTTCGCTCGAGCTTAATTTAACCTAAGGCCATGTATTTGTGCCCTAGATAAATCGAAGGGCGCTCTTTATACAGCTTTTACAGGCAAAGATCAAATACTGATCTATCCAACCAGCTCATATGTAAATTTGATAGCGGCTAATTATAAAGATCGAATGCCCTTAGGGAAAGTAAAAACTGCATTTAAATTAAACTAATTTGCTAAAACCGTCCAAACCGCTCATTTTTAACACACTTATTCATCAAGCAACCTTAAATCAAGCCTCGCTGTGCAAAAGAAACACACGTTTCTCCTCCTACAATGATGTGATCAAGCACATTTATGTCTACTAATTGCAGTGCTTGTTGTAATTTATTAGTGATAAGTTTGTCTGCTTGGCTTGGTTCGGCAATCCCGCTTGGGTGATTGTGTGCCAAAATAATGGCCGCAGCATTATTTTTTAAGGCCGCTTTTAGGACTTCTCTGGGGTAAACGCTGGCTGAGTTTATCGTGCCATAAAACAAAATTTCGTCTTTTACTAAACGGTTTTGGCTATCGAGATAAAGCACCATAAACACTTCTTGCTGTAGCCCACGCATTTGCAGCGTTAAATATTCATACACCGCATTTGGCGAATTAAACACCGCATCGCGCTGGCAACGCTCCTGCATGTAACGCTGACTCAGCTCAAGCACCGCTTGCAATTGCACATATTTTGCCATCCCTAACCCTTTTTGTGCGCAAAACTCATCTTGGCTGGCGTTAAATAAATTATGCAATGTTTTGTTTTCGTTAAGCAGGTGCTGTGCAAGCTCAATCACATTCATACCGGGTAAGCCCGTACGCAAAAATATCGCTAATAACTCAGCATCGGTCAATGCTTTAGGGCCTTTTGCAATGAGTTTTTCGCGTGGGCGAAGTGAGTTAGGTAACGATGTTAATTGCATTATTCATCCTTGATGATTAAAAAACAGTCTTATAACTGTAATGCAATTTTTAAAATTAGCCTGATTATTTAATCCTAAAAACTTAGCTCAAAGCACAAAGATTTGTTATTTTAGCCTGCATATACACTCAAGCAAAAAACACTCATGACTAACTTAACAAACAAAAAAATCGTACTTGGTATCACCGGCGGCATTGCGGCCTATAAATGTGCAGAGCTCGTTAGGCGCTTAAAAGAGGCAGGTTGCGAAGTAAAAGTAGTTATGAGCGAGTCAGCTAAACATTTTATAACCCCATTAACCATGCAAGCGGTGAGTGGTGAAATGGTGTCTGATTCATTACTTGACCCCTCAGCAGAGGCTGCAATGGGCCACATAGAATTTGCCAAATGGGCTGATTTAATTTTAGTCGCGCCTGCAACGAGTAATACCATTGCCAAAATGGCCGCAGGCATAGCCGATGATTTACTTACCACACTATTACTGGCAACCCCTGCTAAAGTGGCAATAGCCCCAGCAATGAACCAGCAAATGTATGCACACCCTGCAACACAAGCAAATTTAGCCACTTTAAAAGCACGTGACGTACTTATTTGGGGCCCAGGCAAAGGCGAGCAAGCCTGTGGCGATGTAGGAGCTGGGCGCATGCTAGAGCCGCATGAGCTTGTGGCTTTGTGCACTGCTACAGATCAGCCGCAATTATTAGCAGGTAAAACCATTACAATTACGGCTGGGCCAACCCGCGAGCCACTTGACCCTGTACGTTTTATCTCTAATCACAGCTCTGGAAAAATGGGCTTTGCCCTGGCTGAGGCCGCTTTAAAGCTTGGTGCTCATGTCAATTTAATTTCAGGGCCTGTCACTATCAAAGCCCCTGTTGGCGTTAATTTAATAAACATTGAAAGCGCTGAGCAGCTATTAAATGAGTCATTAACCTATGCCCCACTCTCTGATGCTTTTATTGGCTGTGCAGCCGTAGCCGATTATAGAGCGGCTAATGTAGCAACTCAAAAAATGAAAAAACAAGGCGATGAGCTTACCCTCACCCTTGTTAAAAACCCCGATGTTATAGCCGCCGTGGCAAACTTAACGCAAAACCGCCCTTACACTGTGGGTTTTGCTGCTGAAACGCAAAATGTAGAGAGCTATGCAAAGGGTAAACTTAAAAATAAAAATCTCGATATGATCTGCGCTAACGATGTATCGCAAAGTGGTTTAGGGTTTAATTCAGATCACAATGCTTTAACACTTTACTGGCAAAATGAGCAGTTAGCACTTGCGGTAAATAGTAAAACACGCATTGCTCTTGAGGTAATTAAACAACTTGCCAAGCAACTATAAAGTGCTGGAAACAAACTGAATAAAACATTAACATAAGCCACTCATTTGAACAAAAAATGATTAGCAGCTAAAAATAACAAATAAAAAAGGAAGGTTCATGCCTGCGACAAAAAGAAGTAATCGCAAAGAGCAAATACTGCAAGCCCTCGCGCAAATGTTAGAAACCAGCCCAGGACAACGGATTACAACTGCAAAGCTTGCTGCTGAAGTGGGCGTGTCTGAAGCTGCGCTTTACCGTCACTTTCCAAGTAAAGCACGTATGTTTGAAGGCCTAATAGAGTTTATCGAAGACACGCTTTTATCGCGCATTAACCTTATTTTAGAAAACGAAAAAGAAAGCCAAACACGCGTTTATAATATTTTGCTGTTGCTACTAACGTTTGCAGAAAAAAACCCAGGTATTACACGCATACTTACCGGCGACGCCCTACAAGGCGAGCAAGAGCGTTTACGCGAACGTGTACAAGGGCTGTTCGAAAAGCTAGAAACGCAATTTAAACAAGTACTGCGCGAGCGCAAACTTCGTGAAGGTAAAACCTTTCAAAGTGACGAACTCACCCTTGCTAACTTTTTACTGGCCTATGTTGAAGGTAAAATGAACCAGTTTGTACGCAGCGACTTTAAAGTAAAGCCAAGTTCGCAATTTGAAAAACAATGGCCAGAACTACAAAAAATTTGGTTATAACCTTACTTTATTATTTTACCGTTAGCGCTAGTTAATCGCGCTAACGCTTACCCTTTCGTCCCTTTTCTTATACCGCTTATCTGATCCGCTCGAAATATAAACCAAACTCGCTACAATACTTATTACATTAAAAGTACTGTGAAAAACGAGAATCAATAATGAAAACAACGCTCACCTTTTTAAGCTCAGCACTGCTTGCAAGCTTAGCGAGCCCGGCTACTTGGGCTCAAAAGCCGTTAGAATTTAAAGACGTATTCGATTTTAAATACGCAAAAAACACCCAACTTTCAGATGATGGTAAAATCCTCAGCTTTAGTGTTAAACCCTACCGTGGCAATGCAAATGGGCAAGTTTATGACTTAACAACAAACTCCCTCATTAGCACCGTGGAGCGCGGCACCAAGCCCGTTATTAACAAAGCGGCTAATTGGGTGGCATTTACACAAGTACCCACCCTGCTTGAGCAAGAGACCAGCGAGAAAAAGTCATCACTTAAAAACAACCTCATTTTAGTCAATACCCAAACCGGCGAAAAACAGCAATTTGCCGACGTAAAAGACTATGTTTTAGGTAACAATGGCCAGTGGCTTGCTTATCGAGTTGATAAAAAAGCAGAAAAAGACACACCCGCTGAAGATAACAGCGCTATCACACCAGATAAAAAAGATAAAAGCTTTGAGCTAGTAATAATAAATTTAAAAAACAGCACCACCCACAGCTTAAATAATGTATTTAGTTATGCGCTAAGCCCAAGTGGCGCTCAGCTACTTGCCAGCCAAAGCTTTAGTGATGGCAACAACAATCAGCTTGTACTGCTTGAACTTAATAATAACTTTGCGCAAAGCGTATTAATTGATGAGCCAGGCGTGGTTGCACAATCAATTAGTTGGCACCCTGATAAAGAAATAGCCGCATTTCACCTCGGCAACTACGTAAACGATGATGAGCGTCGCAGGCAATACTCTCTAAAGCTTTGGCAAAATAACACCCTTAGCACTATCGACTCCCCTAATAAAGAGTGGGTAATAGGTAAAACAGCATCGATTAGCTGGTCTGAAAATGGCGAGCGCTTATATTTTGAAAACCACCCCAAACTGGCGGCTAAAATAAAAGCAAAAGAGTACACCGATGAAGCATCACTGTACGACTTTGACACGATTCGGGAACATAAAGCGCTAAACGTGTGGCACAACAACGATGCCCAAATAAAACCACGAGAAGAGCAACAGTGGAACAAGGTTAATAAAAACCGCCATTACAGCGCTGTTTTTCATTTAAAAAGCCAAAAAGCAGTACAACTAAGCAATGAAAAAGTCAGCGATTTAGCGCTTAACACTAATCGTAGCCAAAGTGTATTAGGCTACTCTAACCAAGCCCACCTAGAAAAAATTATGTACGGTGGCTTTTTTGCCGACTACTACAGCATAAACATTAATACCGGTGAGCAAACTCCCATTATTAAAAACTCACCGTTTACACCAAGCCTTGCACCTAATGGGCGCTACGCAGCCTACTTTGCACAAAGCCAAGTACAACTTAAAGATTTAAAAACCAACAAAGTTACCGCCCTTAGCAAAGCTATTAATGCCACGTTTGCCGATGACAAACACGACTACCCATCACCGCAACCTGGTTATGGGTTTGCCGGTTGGTTAAATAACAGCAGCCAAGTATTGGTTTATAGCAAATACGATATTTGGGCGTTTGATGTTAACACTCAACGCGCTAAACGTTTAACTAATGGTAAACCAAGCAATACGCAATATCGCGTTATTAAACTTGATAAAAACCACGTAAGCTTTGCCCAAAACGATACATTACTTGTATCAGCCATTAACTTACAATCAAAGCAACGTGAAGTAGCCAAGCTTGATTTAGCCTCACAAACGGTTACTAACGTACTGAGTGGCAAAAAACGTATTGATGTAGTTAAAAAGGCAAAACATGCCGATAAATACCTCTTTACCGAGCAAACCTATCATCAGTTTCCTGATTACTACCAAAGCGACTTTAGCTTTACAGCGCCTAAAAAAGTTACCAACTTAAACCCACAAATGGCGGATTTTTCCTGGGGCGAAAAGCCTGAGCTAATTAGCTACAAAGGCTTGGATGGCGAAGACCTACAAGGGGTATTAATTAAACCTGCAGGTTACAAAAAAGGCGATAAAGTGCCCGTTGTTGTGTATTTTTACCGCTACATGAGCCAGCGCATGTATGATTTTCCTAAAATGGAGCTAAATCATCGTCCTAACTTCCCTATGTTTACCTCAAATGGTTATGCAATCTTTTTACCTGATATTCGCTTTGAAATAGGCCACCCAGGTAAATCGTCAACGCAAACCATGATCAACGCCACGCAAAAGCTTATAGACCTAGGCATTGCCGACCCAGATAAAATAGGCCTACAAGGGCATTCATGGGCAGGTTATCAAAGTGCGTTTATGATCACCCAAACAGATATGTTTAAAGCGGTTGTATCGGGCGCGCCGGTATCAAACATGACCAGTGCATACAGCGGCATACGTTTAAAGTCGGGCCTTGCGCGTCAATTTCAGTACGAAACAGGGCAAAGCCGCATAGGTAAAAATTTATTTGAAGCACCCGAGCTATACATCGAAAACTCACCAGTGTTTTTTGCCGATAAAGTAAATACCCCTATTTTAATTATGTTTGGGGATAAAGACGACGCAGTGCCTTGGCACGAAGGCGTGCAATATTACTTAGCCCTGCGCCGTGCGGGTAAAGACGCCACCTTTTTACAATACGAAGGTGAACCACATCATTTGAAAAAGTTTCCTAATCAGGTCGATTTTTCAGTGCGTATGATGCAGTACTTTGACCATTACTTAAAAGGCAAGCCAGCCGCTAAATGGATGACAGAAGGTGAACCGTTCGTTGAAGAGTAAAGCCCATTCGCAATAACACTTAGCTAAGAATTTGGTTTAAATACTAAAAAGCCGATATTGTATAAATCAATATCGGCTTTTTGTTTTAAAGTTTCTATTATTAAGCTACAAACACAGCTCTCTAAATGGCAAAGTGGCTGCACCTATCGACACTGGAAAGTTATTAATGTTTGAGACCACCAGCTTAGGCATTGGGCGTTTAGCGCCGCGTCTAAATTGTGCGTAAACCTCAGTACGCGCTATTACTTTTTCGGCCAGCTCTTTAGGTATATGGCCGCCAATAATAATGGCTTCTGCATCTAATAGCGCCGAGCAACAAGTTGCTACTAAATCAAACGAGTCTTGAACTTTAAATAGCCACTCTTCAACGCCTGGCCATTCTGGGTCAAAGTTATCGTGCAGGTCGTAAATTGAATCAACCGCTACACCATTTTTTTTCAAAATACGCTTTAGTAACTCTAAATTGGGATGAGCGTATAACTTTGGCGGTAACATATCGCCAAGCTCGCCAGCATTACCGTAAGTACCACGCAATACATCGCCGTTATTTACGATTCCGCCACCAAATGCCGCCGAGACAAACATATACACAAAGTTTTTATACTCGCGGCCTATACCTGCAACCCCTTCGCCAGCGGCGGCGCCTGTAGCGTCATTCACCACCCACGTAGGGAGTTGAAAATGCTTAGAGACAATATCGATAATATCAACCTGCGACCACTCCTCTAGCATATGGTGGGTATTCATTTTACCGTCCATAGAACTAAAAAAGCCCGATATACCCACGCCCATACCCAGCACTTTTTCGCTCGCAATGTTATGCTCTGCGCTTATATCGTCCACCAGCTTTTGCGCACTTTTAAGCACGTTATTAATACTCATGTCTGACATAAGCTGCATATGGGTGTAAATAACTTTGCCGGTAAAATCCATGACCGCTACAGAAATAGCATCAAGCAAAATAGCTAAGCCAAAGGTAAAGCCGTATTCGGGGTTAAGCGCAATACCAAACCCAGGCTTACCCTTTTTATTAGGGATAAGCGTATCGGTTTGCATTATTACGCCATGCTGAGTTAACGATTTAAGTAAACGCGAGACAGTTTGCTGCGGAATTCGGGTGGCGCTCACAATATGGCTTTGTGTTACGCACTGCTCCCAAAACACCACCTTAATAATATCACGTTCAATGTCTTGAAAAAGTTTATCGCCTTTTCCAAGCTCAAATCCTGAGCGTAATAAGTTACTGTTATTTAGCGAAAACATAGCTATTAACCCTAATAAAATTGGAGCACAAGGTTACGTTAAACCACTTTAAAGAACAAGTAGGCGAGCCCGCCTACTCAATCACTATCACTCTAAAATCGTTAACGTTAGTATTGGTTGGCCCAGTAATAATTAAATCATCAATGGCTTTAAAAAACTGATGGCTATTATGGCCTTCTAACTGAGCGTGTAAGTTTTCGCCAGCATCAAGTGCACGCGCTATCGTGCTGCTATTTATATACGCACCGGCAACGTCTTTACTGCCATCTACACCATCGGTATCACACGCTATGGCATAAATACCCGCCTCGGCGTTAAGCGCCTCTGCCAATGCCATTAAGTACTCTTGATTAGGGCCACCATCGCCATAAACATCGGCTACCGTTACTGTAAGCTCACCGCCAGAGAACAACATAACGCGCTTACCTTGCGCTTTTTGCTCAAGGGCAATTTTAGCATGTGCGCGGGCAACCTCTTTTGCCTCACCTTGAATGTCGTACCCAAGTACTTGCGTATCCCAGCCTTGGTGCTGTGCTACATCAATAGCACTGTCAATCGCGTGCTGGGCATTAGCTACAATAAAGTGTTTGCCTTGAGTATCAGCTGCGCGTGGTTGCTCAGGCTTTAATAAATGCGCTTCAATTTCGTTAATAACCGGCCAGTTGTACTTTTGTAAAATAGCCAGCGCATCGGCTTTAGTGCTGTTATCGCTAATTGTAGGGCCTGATGCAATATCACTGGGCTTATCCCCTACTACATCCGAAATAATCAGCGTGACATAATCCGATTTAGCCGCTTGTGCTAACTTACCGCCTTTAACAAGCGAGAGCTGTTTGCGCACAACGTTAATTTCATCTACGCTTGCACCACTTTTAAGTAAAAACTGATTAAGCGCCTGCTTTTGCTCAAACGGTACATCATCTACCGGCAAACACATAAGCGACGAGCCGCCACCTGATATAATAAACAAAATAGGAATATCGGCCGGGTTATTTTTTACAAGCGCCAATAACTCTTTACCTGCTGCTAAGCTGTTATCATCTGGCGTTGGGTGATTAGCACTAAGTACTTTAATGCGCCCAGTGTCGCCGGCACTTTCGTAGCCATAACGTGTCACTACCGCACCAAAGCATTTATCACCATAAAAACGGTTAACCTCTGCAGCCATTTCGGCGGCGGCCTTACCGGCGCCCACCACACATAAACCATTACTGGCATCTATATTTTCCAAGTACTTGCTCATACACGCACTGGGTTTACAGGCATTTACCGCCGTGGTAAATAAATCGATTAAAAATGACTTTTTAGAATCCATGGGTTAACGCTCACGAAAAAATTGATGGAATAGCAAGGCAAATTAATACCATCACAACAAACATGCTAAGCAGCATAACGATATCTTTACCGGTTAAAATTGAGTTTGAGATAGTCTCAGCGTTTTGCGCTTTAGCAACCTCGTTTACTTCGCGTGGAATCGCAACGCTTGTCGTAAGCGTAATCGCGGCAGTGGCCACAAAGCCAATAAAGTTCCACCAAAACCAAAATACGTCTGGCGCAAATACCGACACCAACAAGTTAATTAACACACCACTAATTAAGCCTATGTTTGCATGCAGCGCAGCACTGCGCTTACTAACTACGGCAATTAAAAATACCGCCAGTATTGGGCCATAAAATAACGAGCCTACTTTGTTAATGGCTTCAATAATAGTAGGTGCGATATCACCAGCATAAAGCGATAAAATCAACGTAATTGCACCCCAAATAAGCCCTAAGTATTTAGCCAATTTTAAGTAGGTTGGTTGGTCTAGCTCTTTATTTGAAATACGGCTGTAGTCTTCAATACTTACCGCCGAAAGCGAGTTAATAGCTGAGCTAAGTGATGACATAGCCGCAGATAAAATAGCCACCACTAATAAACCAATTAAGCCATGTGGTAAGTAATCTAAAATAAAGATTGGCATCATCCAATCTGGGTTATCGGCTGGAATTTTGGCTAAAAACTCAGGATTGCTCATAGCCAGTGTGCCTACAATTAAGCCCGACACACAATATAAAATAGTAATAGGAAAACGTACTACGCCGTTGGCTAAAATCATGTAGCGTAAGTTTTTAGGATCTTTTGCACTAAGTGCACGTTGCGCTTGTGTTTGGTCACACCCATAGTAAGAGGCGTAAAGCACCACACCACCAAAAATCATAGGTAAAAAGCCAAAACCATCGCCACTAAATCCAAACGAATCAAATTTTATGGCTTCTAATCGGCTCGAATCAACATTAGCAATAAAGGTATCAACCCCACCTAAGTGATAAAGTCCAAAGCCAATACAAGCAATAGTACCCAGTACAATGATGATCATTTGAATTGCATCACCATACACCACGGCTTTCATACCGCCTTGCAGTGAATATAACACCGTGATCACGCCGGTAAGCACAATGGCTTGCCATGCTTCTATGCCCATGGTGCCTTGGAGAATAAGCGATACCGCATAAATCATAATGCCGGTGGCAAATGCGCGGCTAAACTGAAACACCACACTAATAAGCACACGGGTAGAACGACCAAAGCGCATTTCTAAGTAATCATAAATACTTACAATGCCGCTTTTATAAAGCTTAGGTAAAATAGTCGCTAAAATTAAAATCATCGCCAGCGGCACACCTAACTCATACGAGAGCCATTGCATACCACCGCCTTCACGCAAACCAACAAATGCAGGAGCCGAAATAAAGCTAATAGCCGAAAGCTGAGTGGCCATTACCGACAAAGCTAAAGGTTTCCACCCTAAGCTTTTGCCTCCTAAAAAGTAATCACTTTTATTGGTTTGTTCGCGTAGCATAAACCCCATTACCAATAAGGCACCAAGGTAAAGAGCAACTATTGAAAAATCTAATATATTCATAATTATTTCGCGTATTCACATTAAGAAAACACAGCGCCTTCTCAAAAATAAAAAACTAAACAGCTATATGCTTACTTCTAAAACAGTCCCTAAAAACAAGCCTATCGCTAACTTAGCTGAAAAATGCATCACAATGCAAAAAGCCTATTAACCCCAAAACAGGTTAATAGGCGTAAAGCATTTATTTAAAAGTCGTATTTGACTCTAAATGTAACGCGTCGTGGGAGAATTGGACGGCCTACAAAGTAAGGATTGTCTGACGTTTGGCTGTTGCCTAAACGCGGCGAGCCTTCGGTAACACCATCAGAGTCAAACAAATTAAATACCCCTACGCTTAAACGTACGGTTTGCTCTGGGGCGATTTGCCAGTTATAACCCGCATCAAATCTAAACAAGTGGAATGAATCAAGCTCTACAGAGTTTGCATCGTTAGCAAAGTTTTTACCTGTAAAGTTATGATACAAAGCAGCATCCCAATTATCTGCGGTGTAGCTTATAGAAGAGTTAAATAATACTTTTGGTTTACGACGTAACTCGTTACCAATAATAGAAGGGTCTGAGTCAAACTCAGTAAATTCGTGGTCAGTGTAAGTCATGTTGGCATCAACCGCCCACTCGTCGGTAATATCGTAGCGACCAGTAAGCTCCACACCCGTTGCTTTGGTTGATTGCATAACAGGCAGCTCTAATACGCCACCGTTGCCATCGTTAACAAAGTCTACGCTGCGTCTGTCTTTTAAGTCGGTTCTAAATAACGCGATGCTACCGCTAAAGTCGTTATCAAAAAACTTAATACCAAGCTCGCCTTGTTCAACAATTTCGGCTTCGTAGCTGGCAGGCTCACCTAAATCATTAAACTGAATCCCTCTAATTTCTGGGAAGAAAAACCCGCGAGATGCATTCGCGTATACGTTTAAGTTATCGGTTAAGCGGTATAACGCTGCACCCGATACGGCAAATTCAGAGGTGTCTACTTCGCCGTAAGTCATTACACCACTGCCTGTGGTGTTTACCTGTAAATTAGGCGCAAGTGATGGATCATCAGAAATTTGTACAACTTGGCTGCCTTCACGGCTAATTTTGCCGTCAATTTCTTCATAACGTACACCAAAGTCGATAATCCAATCATCGCTTTCCATTTGGTCCGCTACATAAAGCGCACGGCGGGTAGCGCTTATTGTTTGGTTGGTGTAAGAAATACCTGGGCCACTAATACCATTTTGTGTGTACTGAACAACATCACCATCGGCATTGGTATACGTTAAATCAACCAGCTCAGGGTTATTGTTAAATTCCCCCAAGTAGGTCGTAATAACGTTATCGTCATCGGCTTCACTGTGAGAGAAAAACGTACCTACGGTAATATCGTGGCTAAAATCGCCAACAAAAATACTTTTAACAATATTAAATTCGGCAGAAAAATCCTCTGCTGGGCGGTCTCTATCTAAAATACGATTAGCAAATAATAAGTCATCGCTTGCCAGTGCCTGCCCCGATGCAGTGTAAGTAAACGCTGCATCGCTTACATCACCTAAGCCACGGTTAGCTAAAAACTCTTCCTGGCTCTCAGGTACATTAATAATACCGTCGCCATCTAAAAATAGATTAAATTCGTGTTGGTACTTTGCGTATTTACTGCGCATGTTAATAGCAAAATCGTTGGCGAGCTCTTTTTCAAACACGACCGAGATTGAGCCACCTTTAGTTACCACACCATCACTAATTGGCGATTCATAACGACCATTGGCAGCATCGTAGGACAGGTTAGACACATTAGCAGTTTGTAATGACTCCACTTCGCGTCCATCGTTACCAGTTAAGCGTTCGCGGCTGTCGCCATCAAGCGGAATAGGCAGGTAAAACTGCGCTTGGTCGTCAATGTATTGGCCATACACTGTAAATGAGCCAGAGCCGTCATCAAATTCTTTACGAATATTACCGCGCAGCTGAGTGCCTTTAGTCTCAAGCCCCGTATCTAACGGGCCCTCATCGTAACGGTAAAAGCCCGACAGCGCATAATAAAGGCCATCTTCGTTTAGCGGCCCGCTTGTAGCAAAATCTAAACGGGTACGGCCCTGATCAGAAAGCTCCATTTGCACAGTACTTTGCGGATCATCGCTGCCCGTTTTAGAAATATAGTTAATAATACCCGCTACAGAGCCTTGGCCAAATAAGTTAGACACACCGCCACGCACAAATTCTACACGCTCAATACCTAAGTCGTTTCGGTAGTACACATCAAACGCCGATGAGTTTAAGCCAAAAACACTCAAACTAGGTGAACCGTCATACGACAGTGGCGTAAACTGAAACTGACCCGATGAAGGTAAGCCTCTTACTTGTAGGTTTGTTCCAACCTCACCACCGCCCCCTTCTACTTTAATACCTGGGATATAACGTAATACATCTGCTTGGCTGCTTGATGAAAGCTTTATTAATTCATCTTCGCTAATAGAGGTTACTGACTGTGGGGTATCTGAAATAACGCGTCCTTTGCTGGTACCAGAGACGATAATACGTTCAACGTTATTTTCTTTTTTTGCTGTATCTGGCGCAGTCTCTTCTGCGGCAAACGCGCCTTGTGTGAGGTATAAAGATACAATAGAGGCGATCGTAGTTTTATTCACGGGTATTCTCCAATTGTGCTAGTTGTCTGTGTGTAATTACTTAGAGTGTGGCTAAGTAAGTGCGAAATAATCAAGTATACATGTTAGTTTTTTGTTACTTCGAACAGGATTTAAGCACAGAAAAAAAACATTTACAACCCATAATGAGTGCTTTAATATTATCCAAATTGAAAATAACACACAAAGAGCACCCAATATGACTACTACAATCAACGGTAAACTTGATGCAGCCACAGCGGCATCGCTTACAGAACTTGCTACTAAAACACTTATAGCAAACGATTTAGGTGGCTATACCGTCCCTACGCATGGCCTTTACCCGTTTCAGTGGAACTGGGATTCAGCGATTACAGCCCTAGGGTGGATGAAGTCTGACGAGAGCCGTGCGTGGCAAGAAATTGATGTGTTATTTTCAGGCCAGTGGGATGATGGCATGGTGCCACATATCTTATTTCATAAAGATTCAACTACCTACTTCCCTGGTCCAGATGTGTGGGGCTCTGATAAAAAAATTAAAAGTACGTCTATTTCGCAGCCACCGGTTGTGGCAACAGTAATGAAAGAAATGCTTGCCAGCGCACAAGATAAAACCCTTGCAGAGCAAAAAGTTAAAGCATTATTTTCTCAAGTTGTTGATTACCATTTATGGTGGTACAACGACCGCGATCCTGAAAACACAGGCTTAGTGGTCACTTACCATCCGTGGGAATCGGGTATGGATAACAGCCCATCGTGGGATGATGCCCTTGAAGCTGTACCTGGTGTTGATTGGGAATACACCCGCCGCGACACCAGCCATGTTGATTCGTCGCAGCGCCCGCATAAAAGCGAGTATGACCGTTTCTTATACCTAGTAGACTTTTTTAAACGTAACAATTTTGATAGCAAAGTAATTTACGAAACCTGCCCGTACAAAATGAACGACCTAGGTATTATTGCTATTTTGCACCGTGCGACAAAAGATTTACTCAAAATGGGTGAACAACTCGGTTTAAACGATGCACGTACCGATTATTTAGCACAGCGTCTAGAACTTACTCAAACAGCAATTAACACGTTATGGTGTAAGCAAAGCGAATACTTTTACTGTAAAAACGTGTTAACCAACAGCCTAGCTAAAGTTAAAACATCGGCGGCACTACTAACCGTTTATGCTGGTTTAACAACTGACGAGCAAACGCGTATTATTAATACCGCGACTGAAGATTTTATTGAGTCGAGTCAATTTAGTGTGGCATCTACCCACCCTAAAGAAGAAAAATACGAGCCACAGCGTTACTGGCGCGGCCCTATTTGGTTACACATTAACTGGATGATAGCCATCGGCCTTAAAGAAGCAGGGTTTGTGACCACGGCAGATAAAATTCAGGACGACACGCGCGATTTAGTGCTTAAATCGGGTTACTACGAATATTTTAACCCAGAAACAGGCGCTGGCTGTGGTGGTAAAGATTTCTCATGGACAGCCGCTATTGCGCTGCATTGGCTACTTGATTAATAACTAAGGCAGCATTATGAAACACACAATATGTTTTGGTGAAGTATTGGTTGATTTACTCTCTGATAAATTAAGCCAAAACAACAGCGAACACGAAGCGTTTACTAAGTTTGCAGGCGGTGCGCCTGCAAACGTAAGCGTAGCTATTGCAAAGCTAGGTGGTAACGCCTACTTTGCTGGCATGCTAAGCACCGACAGCTTTGGTGATTTTTTACATAACGCCTTAAAAGAGCAAGGCGTAAAAACCGACTTTATGCGCTTTACCGACCAAGCAAAAACCGCCCTTGCGTTTGTATCACTTGATAAGGACGGCGACCGTACGTTTGAGTTTTACCGTGATAACACCGCCGATCTGCACTTTACTAATAGTGACTTTAGCAGTGAGTGGTTTGAGCAATGCGATATTTTTCATATTTGCTCAAACACCTTAACCGACGAGCGCATACGTAAAACCACCGCGTATGGGGTTGAATTTGCCAAGCAAAATAACTCAATTGTCAGTTTTGATATTAACTTACGCCTCAACTTATGGCCTAGTAATGCTAACCCGCGTGAACACATTTTACCCCTGTTAAAACACTGCTCTATTATTAAAGCCTCTAAAGAAGAGCTTGAATACTTAGCGGGTGAGCAAACGGGTGAAGAATTTATAGCCGACACTCTCAATAATGGCTGTGAGTTATTTGTGGTTACCGATGCAGGCAACCCCATGCATTGGTATACCAAAAATGCCAAGCAAACGCTTCACCCTAAAAAGGTAACTATGGTTGATGCCACCGCCGCAGGAGATGCGTTTGTAGGTGGATTGCTGTATCAACTAGGCTTACAAAACCTGACTCCTAGCTCTTTTAGTAAGCTTTGCAATAACCCCGAAACACTAACAACTATTTTTGAATTTGCTTCGTTATGTGGTGCTCATGCAGCATCTTACAAAGGGGCATTTACGTCTCTTCCTAACGAAAAATCGCTTAACGATTTTAGGAGCGCACTATGAGCCACACACCTGATAACTTTAAAAGCCGCGAATTTTTAACACAACATATTGCCGATACGCTGGCGTTTTACGAGCCAAACATAGACGACGAACACGGCGGTTTTTACCAAAACTTTTCGGATAATGGTGAGGTATTTGATAAGCAAACTCGCCACTTAGTAAGCTCTACTCGGTTTGTATTTAACTATGCACGTGCGTACCAAACCTTTAATGACGAAAAGTACCTAAACCGTGTTAAATCGGGTATTGAGTTTATTCGTAAGCACCATTTTGTTGAGCAAACAGGCGGTTACAATTGGTTATTGAGTGTTGAGCAAGGTAACGCCACTGTACTTGATGATACCAACCACTGCTATGGCTTTGCGTTCGTGATTTTAGCCTACAGTTGGGCATACCGTGTAGGTGTTACAGAGGCACGCGAATACCTAAACGATACATTTCAAACAATGGAAACGCATTTTTGGGATGCAAAAGCGGGTTTATATAAAGATCAGCACAACAGTGACTTTACTAAGTGCGATCCGTATCGCGGGCAAAATGCCAATATGCATACGTGCGAAGCACTTATTGCCGCTTATGAAGCAACTCAAGATGAGCTATTTTTAAATCGTGCGCTCACACTGGCTGATAACATGGTTAATCGCCAAGCTAATTTAATGGGTGGGCTTATTTGGGAGCACTACGATATAAATTGGCAGGTTGATTTAGAGTACAACAAAGACGATCCTAAAAATTTGTTTCGCCCGTGGGGTTTTCAGCCAGGTCACCAAACTGAGTGGTCAAAACTACTAATGTTTTTAAATAAGCATAAGCCACAAACTTGGCTTGTAGAGCGCGCTCAAGCGTTATTTGATAATTCAATAGACGTTGCGTGGGATAAACAACACGGCGGTATTTGTTACGGATTTGCGCCAGATAAAAGCATATGCGATGACGACAAGTACTTTTGGGTGCAAGCCGAAACACTGTGCTGTGCAGCCTACCTTTATGAAACCACAGGGGATGAAAAATACCAGCAGTGGTATGACAAAATTTGGCAGTACTCGTGGCAGCACTTAGTTGATCATCAATACGGTGCGTGGTTTAGAATTTTAACCGTAGATAACAAAAAAATAGATACCATGAAAAGCCCAATTGGTAAAACGGATTACCATACTATGGGTGCCAGCTTTGATGTGTTGGCGTTATTAAAATAACCCAATAAGGTAAAACATTTAATTGTGTTGTGTAGACCTTTAAACCGCCTTTTTGGCGGTTTTTTTTGCCTAAATGATTACGCCTTTAATACCCTAAAAATAATCACCACAAAATATAATTTTGTGCGCCCCCTACTTTTTAAACCTCATATTTTGAATAAACACCTAATAATAAAAAATTTTGCACGCCAGCGGCGTATAGTAATATAAAAGATAATAAAAAAGAGAAACAGGCAATGCCAAACGGGAACGACCCCCACACTATTAATAGCAACGAACTTGTTGCCTGGCCGCGCATTGCAGCCATAGCCGCTATGCTCAGCTTTTCGCTGCCCACTTTTATCACCGGCCTAGAAATACATCAAAGTTCAAGTGTGAGTAATACACTGTGGGCGTTAGTTATTGGCTCACTTATATTAACCCTTATTGGTGGGGCTATGGGCACCATAGGTGTAAAAAGCCGCTTAAGCTCTTATTTATTGGTAAAAATAGCGTTTGGTAATGCTGGCGCGGGCATTGTTAATATTGCCTTTGCTTTATCATTAATTGGCAGGTTTGGCGTAAATATTGATTTGTTTTCTAATGCTGTGGTGCGCTTACTCAGTGCAGAATTTAATATTATTATGCCCGAATGGCCCATCGATATAGTCGCAGGTTGCGCCATGCTCATAACCACACTGTATGGGTTTAAAGCCATTAATGTGCTGGCCTCTATCATGATCCCTATTTTGGCTGCGGTCACCGCTATGATGCTTTTTGGCGCGCTCGATAGTATGCCACTGGTTGATTTTATTAATTTAGAAAAATCAGCAGCGCTTTCTCTTGAAGATGGTGTAGCTGCCATTGTTGGCGGCGTTATTATTGGCGCAATAATATTGCCCGACATAACCCGTTTTTCTAAGCAAAAACGTGGCGGCGTGTACACCTCATTTATTGCGTATATGGTTATTGAGCTTTTGGTTATTTTTGTGGCTGTATTTGCCGCAGCCGCCATGCAAGAAACCGAAATATTAAGCTTAATGCTTGCGCTTAATTTAGGGTTTTCAGCGTTTTTTATTGTGATAGCAGGCAGCTGGATTTTAAATTCGTTAAACCTTTACAGTACCGCACTTAGCGTGGAGGCTACCTTCCCGCATTGGCATAAAAAGTGGGTTATTGTGTTATTAGGTTTGGTGGGAATTGGCGCAGCCTTTATAAATATTTTAGATATGTTTATAAGCTTTTTAGCGTTTTTGTCTGATATTTTTGTACCGGTAGCGGGCGTAATTATTGTTGATGCACTGTTTATTAAACCCCATGCTTATAACGCAGCGGCTTTGGCAAATAACGCTAACTTTTCACTTCCCGCATTTAGCGCATGGTTTGTAGGCGCGGCATATGCGGTGTGTAATGGCACTTTATTTAACGTATCAATGAGCGGTATTAGCGTGATTGACGCCATTATATTAACGGCCGTTATTTATACCCTGTTTGCAAAAGCCATTGCCCCAAAACCGGTTATTCAGCAATAACTTTAAACAATAAAAAGGCGCATAAAGCGCCTTTTTATTAATCTAAATTAGGGGCTACTCTTCATCGTCTACTTTCATTTCGTCTCGCCATTTAAGTTTTTCCAGCGGGTAGCCTAAAAAGAACTTAGCGCGCTCAAGCACTATGCGTGTAGTCAGCTTTTTTATTGCATACTGTGAGCTGCCGGTTAGCCTGTCGCACATTGCATTAAGCGCTTGAATATCGGCAAAGCAACAAAAAGAAATATAATCAATATCGCCACTTAATTGCATGCAATCCATTATTTCGGGAATGTTGTGTATGTCAGCTAAAAACTTACGCCGCGCTGCTAGGTTATTGTCCTCTAGGGTAAATTCCATATAGGCAAACACGTGCTCACAAATTTGCTCTAAATTTATATCAGCATGAAAGGTTCTAAAATATCCCGCCTCTTTTAATGCTTTTACTCGCTGAAAACATGCACTGGGCGACAAGTTAACTTGCTCGGCCAATTCAACGTTTGTTAAATCGGCAGTTAGGTGCAGAATTGCCAGTATTTTTTGATTATACCTGTCTATTTTTATCGTTTTTTTCATAACCGGTTTCACATTTAATAATAATTAATTTTGTAAATTTAAGGTCAACAAATACATAAAATTACGCGCTTAAGCGTTATTTTCAGCAATTTGTGTGTGCTGTATTAAGGGTTTACAAAATATTATTTTGTCTGAAAAAGCGACAATGTTTATCACTAAGTAACATCACCATGATAGTCACATTAGGACATAGAACATGAGCAGATACAACAAAATACGCTTTCGTAAAACACTATTAGCATCGGCAGTCACCCTGTCGTGCATAAACTATGTGCATGCGCAAGAACAACAACAAACAGTAACTGACACTATAGAAAAAATTTCGGTGATATCGCGCGGGCGTGTTGAGTCGATACAAAACGTGCCTGACTCTGTTACCGCATTTAGCGCCGAGACAATCGAAAAGTCACGTATTACTAACTTTCGTGATGTTGCTAATTTAACTCCCAACTTATCGCAGCTCGATAATTTTAGGCCCGGCCTTGCCCGTATTACTATTCGTGGCTTAATTACACCGCAGGTGGGCGATCCGCCATTAGCGTTTGTAGTTGATGGTGTTACCGCCCCCGATTTAGAGTTTATAAACCAAGATCTAGTTGATATTGAACGTATTGAAGTTATGCGTGGCGCACAAGGCGCACTGTATGGCCGCGGCGCCATTGGTGGTGCGGTTATTGTGACAACTAAAAAACCTATTGAAGACTTTGAAGGTAAAATTAAAGGCTCAGTAGGTAATGGCAACACGTATAATTTGAATGCGGTTGTATCGGGTTCGCTTAACGATGAAAACACCGCATATTTTAGAGCCGGTGGTTACATTAAAGATACCGACGGACTGATTAAAAATACCTACACAGGCGATTACGCCGACCCGTTAAAAGAGCAATCGGTTTTTTCACAGTTAGAGTTTGAGCTAAGCGAAGACACCTCAATAAATCTTAAAGGTAAATACACCTCAAGCGAAGCTGGGTTTGCTTACTACCAAGGGGTGAGCGATGACACCATTGAAGACTTTTCAATTAATACCTCACAAAATATTATTAACCAAGATGAGCGTGATGTGTATGAGCTAAGCGCCAAGCTAACCCAACATTACGATTTAGGTAAATTTGAGTTTGTAACCGCGTACAGCAATTCAGAAAACGAGCACTTTTACGATGGCGACTACTCTGCCGATGCCACCTTTATTGACGAAGATGGCTTTTTTAGAGCCCCATTTGGTACTGAAGGGTTATACGATATTGAATCGTTAACGGTAGAGTCGCGCTTTATATCCCAGTCGGATCAGACTTTTAGATGGTCGGTGTCGGCATTTTATCAACAACGCGACCGCGATACTGCGGTATTATTTTACGATGATTTTACCGATGGCGAAATTTTAACGCGTGCAGATTTTGCCAACGACGAGCCCTACCTATCAATTATCGATAACAACAGCAGCGATGCATGGGCACTTGCTGGGCAGTTTAACTACGATATAAACGAGCAGTTGGAGCTTACCGGTGCGATGCGCTACGATCACGATACTCGCGATTCGTTCGACCCAACCAATAAAGACGCCACTTACGCTAAAAAATCGTTTAGCCAATTACAGCCTAAAGTTACCTTGGCGTACCAAATGAATGACGACCTACTACTTTACACCGGCTACTCGCGTGGTTTTAGAAGTGGGGGCTTTAACGAGCCGGCCGACGGTATTAGCCGCACCTTTGATAAAGAAATTTCTGACAGCTACGAAATAGGCTTTAAAACCGCTTTGTTTAATAACAAAGTTACCCTTAATGGCGCCGCGTTTATTATTGAGCAAGACGATGCGCAATTTACCCAATTTAATATAGATACCTTCACCCTTGAAAACCTCTCTATTGACGAAGTACAAACCAAAGGCTTAGAGCTTGAAGCCGCCTTTGCTGCCACCAGCAATTTAAGTATTAACCTCAGTGCAGGTATTGTTGATTCAGAAATTAAACGCTTTGCACTGCGCCCAGAACTGGTTGGCAGGCCACAATTTTGGGTGCCTGAGTATAACTACGGACTGTCAGCAAATCATAACTTAGCACTAAACGGTGAGTGGTCATTGTTCTCGCGCGCTGAGCTATTAATTGAAGGCCCTAAAACATTCAGTATTGATATTCCTGATGTTGAGTCGTCGCGTTATAGCTACCTAAATGCCGGTGTAGGGCTTAAATCAGAGCAGTGGAGCGTTCAAGTTTACGTAGAAAACCTTACGGATGAGCGCGCTATTGAAGATATTTTTCTACTGGCCGATGGGGTTACAGACCTAGTGCGCCAACCTAATAAGCCTCGTAGTTACGGTATAGAGCTCAGTTACCAATTTTAATTTTTTCACTTTTACAGCAGGTATTTTTTTAATACCTGCTGTTTTATACCAATCCGCTTAATTGAGTGATCTGTTTTGGGGATGGGTATGAGTTAACCAATAGCGATACACACATGCAAATTCTTAATCGTGACCAACTTATTGATATTTTATACGGCTGCGCCATTTTAGGCACTGGCGGCGGCGGTGAGTTAAGTGAAGGCATTGCCTATATTGACGAAGCACTCGCACAGGGTAAAACCTTTAAACTAATTAGTGCCGATGAAGTCCCCGCGGGTGAGCTTGTTTGTACGCCTTACATGTTAGGGGCTATTTCTGCTTTAAGTGAACAAGAAGAACGCGCTTATGCAAACCTACCCCGCAGCACTAAGCATGCGATTTTAGCTGCTTACCAGCGCACCCTTGAATACACAGGTAACGATGCTATTTATGGCACTATTTGTTGTGAGCTTGGCGGCTCAAACACCGCAGTATCGTTTTACTTAGCTGCAATGTTTGACGGCTACATTATTGATGCCGACCCCGCTGGGCGCGCAGTACCGGAGATCACCCATTCAACCTATTATTTAAATAACTTACCCGCAGCGCCCATTATTACGGCTAACGAATTTGGTGAGTGCTTTATTTGCGAAAATGTAATGGACGACTTACGCGCCGAAACAGTCGTGCGAGCACTGGCTAAAATTAGTCGTAACGACATTGCAGCCATTGATCATATTTTACCTATTGAGCAAATGAAAAACGCGGTTATTCATGGCACCATTAGTAAAGCCCTTAAACTTGGTAAAGCAATGCGTGAAGCCAACGAGCAGCACGCTAACACCGCACACATAATTGCCAAGCACGGCGGCGGCTTTGTTGCCTTTGAAGGCGAGGTAAGCACATTTGAATTTAACACCGTAGAGGGGTTTACGTTAGGCGAAGTAACACTTAAAGGGTTAGGCGAGTTTGTAAATAACAACTACAAAATAACGGTTAAAAACGAAAATATGGCCGCGTTTTTAAATGATGAAGTGCACGTAACTATTCCTGATTTAATATGCTGTATTAACAGCCAAACAGGCACACCCATTACTAATCCTAATTACGCGGTAGGCATGAAAGTAGCCGTTGTAATTTTACCAGCGCCAAAGGAATTTACAGGCCCTAAAGGTTTAGAAATATTTGGCCCGCGTTACGCAGGCGTTAACACCCCATATAAAGCAGCGATTGCAAATTAATTATTGCTAAGGGCGTGCTGCAGCTTGCTATACAATGCAGCATGGCCTTTACCAAACTCGGTGGCGTTTCTATCAATGCGACTAAGCCATTCTTTCGCTTGTACCTTTTTACCTATTTGTAAATATACCTGCGCTAAACGTAAGCTATAAATAGCATGGTAAATGCTTGAGGGCTCAGTAAATTTGAATGCGGTTTTATAATAATTTATAGCTTCTAAATACTCTTTATTTTGCTGATAACTGTACGCTAAGTTACCGCTAGCAAGCACTATTTTAGCAGCGTGGTTGGTGTTTTTTATGGCGTTATAGGCCATTAAATTACTTTTTACTGCGTGCTCGTATTGCTGCCACTTTAAGTAAATATGCGCTTTGTTAATGTGCAGCTCTAAATGAAAAATAGGATCGTTATTTTTTGCAAAGCGCTGCTCGGCATCTCTTAGTAATCGCATCGCTGCTTTTTTACTACCAAACACATAGTGTAGGTTAGCCAACTCCACTAATCTTAAAGGGTCACCAAAAGCATTATATATCCCGTCTAACTGGGTAAACGCTTTAGCGGCATACGTTTTAGCTTCTGCTTTTTTGCCAATATAGTTAAGTGCTTTCGCGTAATAAAAATACATTTGTAGCTTAAATACATCGGGCAGCTTATCTTGCTCTAAAAAAGGAGTAATAGCGTTGAGTAAGTTTTCGAACTGTTGGTAGTCGTAGTAGTAATCAAATTGGTAGGTTTTTATTTTGTACCACTGTGCAGGGTTATCTTTGACTTCATTAAGGCGCGTTTCAATATAAGTTAAACAGTGCGTTTTGGGCTGTTGCAAGCAAAACGCTTCATGATCGCTGTAGTTTTCTGATGCTAATGCATTAAAACTTGTAGCGACAATACTTAACAGCAAAAATATACGCACCAATATTACACTCTTTAAAATCACCTTAATTAAGAGTGTAATATTTTTATCTCATCTATCACAATACGCTGAAATACTTATGCATATTGCCCACATGCAAACCCACAGCTCCACGCATACTGGAAGTTGTAGCCCCCAAGCCAGCCTGTTACATCGGTTACTTCGCCTATAAAATATAAGCCTTTGGCTTTTTTAGCTTCAAAGGTTTTAGAGCTCAGCTCATCGGTATCAACGCCGCCCAAAGTTACCTCGGCGGTACGATAGCCCTCTGTGCCATTAGGTTTTATTTGCCATGCGTGAATATAGCTTGCTAACTCATCTATTTGAGCATGGGTAAGCTGATTAATATTACAATCTGGAATAGCTTTGCTGTCGTGCAGTATGTCTATAAAGCGTTTGGGTAAAATAGTCGCAAGGCTGTTTTTTAATGATTTTTGGGCTTGTGTTTCTCGCCAATCAGCCAGTTGCTGTTTTAAATCGAGATCAGGGAGCAAGTTTATGCTTACTGCCTGCCCTGCTCGCCAAAATGAGCTTATTTGCAATATGGCAGGCCCCGATAAACCTCGGTGAGTAAACAAAATATTCTCTTTAAATACGGTGCCGTCTTCGCTAGACACTTCGCACGGTATACTAATTCCTGAAAGCCCTTCAAAGCGTTCTTTATCGTGTTGATGCAAAGTAAATGGCACAAGCGCCGCCATGGTAGGTAGTACGTTTAAGCCAAACTGCTCTGCAATTTTATAGCCTATAGGAGTGGCGCCAAGCTTGGGCATTGTTAAACCGCCCGATGCGATAACTAGCGATTCACAAGTAAGTGTTTCTTGCTCAGTGGTAACACGGTAGCCAATATCGGTTTTAGCCACATTTAACACTTCGCTGCGCAATTTAATATTAACACCAGCCCACTCGCATTCGGTAAGTAGTATATCGACTATATCTTGCGCGCTGTTATCGCAAAACAGCTGGCCTAAGGTTTTATGATGGTATGCCAAGCCGTGGCGGTCCACCAGCTCAATAAAATCGTGTTGTGTATAGCGGCTTAAGCACGACTTAACAAAGTGAGGGTTACTGCATAAGTAGTTTTCTGGACTGGCATTTTCATTGGTAAAATTACAACGCCCACCACCACTTATTAAAATTTTTCGACCAGGCTTTTTGCCCATATCAAGCACTGTAACGCTACGCCCGCGATAACCTGCTTGTGCTGCACTCATTAATCCGGCTGCACCTGCGCCAATCACAATTACATCTACTTGATTCATTACTTCGCCCTACTCAAAAATTTGCCCGATTATAGCAAAGTTTGTTTAAACACTCTGAATAGAATTTATTATTAAATTTATAGCAACAAATGTAACCAAGGCTAGTTATGGGCTTTTCTAAACAGTGTAAAAATAACAATCCTTTATACTTATTTTTGTTTTATATGATAAATACTAAACAACGACAAAGGCACCGTACACCTAGGTTATAACTAAAAGAAATAGGTACATAAGCAATTATTATTTTAAAGAAATTAACAGATCATTTACCTTTGTTTCTGTTTCGTAATTTAATATTACGAACTAACTAATAACAACTAGGGATAATTATGACAACAAGTAAATCATTTAAACGTTGCGCTATCGCGCTCACTATTAGTACGGTATTTGCAGCATCTGCAAGTGTTGCTCAAGATGTGTCTACCTCTATGGCGGAAACCACAGCCAAACTACAAAGCCAATCGGGTTTTGAAACTCAGTTTATTATTAAGTACAAAAATAGCGCGAACGATATGCTAAGCATTTCGTCTGCTGACGCAAGCCCTGCAAATATGAAAAAGCGTGCTCAACGCTTTGTAAAAAATTTCGCTTCTAAAAAAGGTAAAGTAAAAGCGAAATACATCCGTGCAATGGCGCTTAATAACCACCACGTTATGCGCGCAGATAAAAAACTGAGCGCTGCAGAAGCACAAGAATTTATGCAAGAAATGGTTGATTCTGGCAATGTTGAATACATTGAAGTGGATCAAATGTTAAAACCATTTGCAACGCCTAACGACCCTCGTTACGGCGATCAATGGCACTACTATGAGCAAGCGGGCGGCCTAAACTTACCAACCGCATGGGATACTGCAACGGGCAGTGGCGTAGTGGTTGCGGTACTTGATACTGGCTACCGTCCTCATGTTGATTTAAATGCTAACATTTTACCGGGTTACGATATGATCTCTAACCTATCGGTAGCAAACGATGGCGGCGGTCGCGACAGTGACGCACGCGATCCGGGCGATGCTGTAGCTGCTGGCGAATGTGGAAATAACGGCGCACAAGGCTCAAGCTGGCACGGTACGCACGTAGCAGGTACGGTTGCGGCTGTTACTAATAACGGTGAAGGTGTTGCCGGTGTGGCTTATGGCGCTAAAGTTGTGCCTGTGCGTGTACTTGGTAAGTGTGGTGGTTTAACGTCAGACATTGCTGATGGCATTATTTGGGCATCTGGCGGAAGTGTATCGGGCATTCCTGCCAACTCAAACCCTGCTGATGTAATTAACATGAGCTTAGGTGGCAGCGGCTC
>Ga0208334_100140_pt1 | contig 34591 bp, 37 predicted proteins | sample DeeseametaMP0900_FD_184201 | JGI IMG/M metagenome (GOLD analysis project Ga0208334, IMG submission 184201) | Marine microbial communities from the Deep Indian Ocean - MP0900 (SPAdes) | ecosystem: Environmental > Aquatic > Marine > Oceanic | place: East of Durban, South Africa, South Indian Ocean...
TGCATCTGTCAGCCAGAAAAGATCGGACATGTTCACCGCTCGTTTTTCGAACCGTGAATCACGCCGACAGGCGGAAATCAATGGGTCCTGACCCTAGCGCTTCTGCGATTTCTTTAGGCCCCATAGGCCTTTCTGCGCTTTTTAACACATCGATGATCGCTCGGCGTTGGCTCGATATCTTGACGGCATCGCTGTCGCCCAGAATTCGCCAGTATCCATCGTCGAGTTCCACGGTGATGTCGATGTCGTCCATTTCTCGCCCTCGGCCATAGAGGGTTACTCCATGGCTTTTGCGGTCAAGAATCAGGATGTTATCGACGCCCCCAGACAATCCTGTGGTTCCCGACACCGTGTCCAGCGGGTCTTCACTACCCATCTTTCTCTGGTGATGAACGATGATTATCGCAATCCCGTACTCGCCTGCGAGCCTTTGAAGGGGCGCTAGAGCGGCATAGTCAGCCTCGTACTCGGTTCGCCTCTTTGAAGCCGACCTGACACACACCAATGTATCGATGATGATCAAGCTGGGTCGATGGTCGAGAATCCAGTTTTCAAGCTGTTCGCTTCCGCCATCGTCCAGCTTTTTCATTTGGGTGGTGAAATGAAAGTTCTTCGGCCATGCAGCTTGATCGCCATAGACATGTACCATTCGTCGCCGCAAGCGCCTCGGATTGTCCTCAAGGGCGCAGTACAGCGTCGCACCTTTCTTGCACGCCCTGTCGCCGAGTGCGTCGCAGCCGATGGCCACTGACATCGCTATATCCAGCGCCATCCACGACTTGCCCATTTTGGGTTTGCCAGCCAGCAACGTTAGACCCTCGGTGATCAACCCCTCGACCAAAAACTCAAGGGGTGGGAAGTCCATCGCCTGTAGGTCATTGGCAGAAAAAGTTGTCAGCTCGTCCGACGATGATGATCGGTTGGGTCTCTTCTTTGGAATCCGTGCGTTACGCGATTTTTTGGAGATCTTCCTGCTCATTTTGCGGCCTCCAGCTTCGAGACCACACGCGCTACTTCTGCGTCCAGCCGATCAAGGTGGTACCCGTGCTTCTCGATGAAATACGGACTGTGCCAAAGGATGCATCCGATCTCGTCAGGTGATGCACCCACCTCGTGAAGACATGCGATAATCAGGTGAATGCAGGATGAGCGATCTTTCTCCTTCACGCGGGTATGTCGGATCAGCGTCCGAGCTTTCGCGTGAAGTTGTTTCCGGTACTTCTCGAAAACCTCTTTCGGATCGTGTGCGTCTGGATTGACGACATCACCCGCCTCCATTGCGCGGGCGATATCCGGCAATGGGGGACGGTCGCTGATCCTGTTCCAGTTGCGATGAACCAGCTGAACGAAAGGCTCATCATACTGGGGTTTGTGGTTCACGGAGCCAGGTACACGCAGCATCTTGGTGATCGTCCAGCCGCTGTCGCCACCATGCCGATCAGCAAGGGAACGGGAATAGCCTTCGGCTTCTTCAGGGCCGTGCCAACCGTCCCAAAGCCATAAGCCCTGAAAGCGCCCCGGCGAGGTTTCGGTGATAAGGCTGGCTTCTGGCCGAAAGGCGTAAGGCTCAGCTTCATCGATGTCGCACCAGCCTAGTCGCGTTGGACGCGCGAAATCCTTTTTCCTGCGGTCCTTAGAGAACGGGTTGGGGCAAAAATAGAGGTTGAAGTCCCACCGGGAGTGCTGGTGAAAGAATTTGTTCAGGCCGACCGTGATGTTGTCGCCGTGGACGACATGCTCACGCCATTTCTTGCCGTCAGCGTCCGTAGTCGCGAGAAAGAAGCAGCTACCACAAGGCGCTCCTTTCCAGAGACTTTCCAGAAAACCCACCATGCTTTGGTGGATATTGCCATCATCATCATAGTCCTTGAATGCGTACGGATGCCCTTTACGAGGACGAGCGGTATGGTTCACGCGATTTCGCATGTTGTTTCCTTTCGAAATGTGCGGGGAGGACGGGGCGCTGATCGCCCCATCTCAATTTTCGGTGCTAGTCGAGCTTGGGAGGCAGGCGATCAATGTTGACCAATAGCCATTCCAAAACCTCCTCGGCGATCCAGACACGTGGCGCGACTTGCTTTGGGAAGCGCCCTCGTTCTTCCAAATCGACTAAATCTTCATAGTCGTAGTAGATGCCGAGCTTTTTCAGGCCCTCGTAGGAGAAGCCAAACACAATAGGTTTCGTCATGATCAGCTCGCATCCGCATAGTGCCATGTGTCACGTTCAACGGCGCGCTCAGCGAGCCACTGTTCGATCTCATGCAGCAGCCACGCGACACTGGTGCCAGCGAGGCGCACACGGCGTGGAAATCGCCCACGGGCTTCCCAGCGCAAAAGCGTGCTGTTGCTTACGGTGATGCCCAAGCGCTTCAGATCAGCGCGTGTGGCGAGGGTCTTTTGCCCGTTCGAGATATCCATTGTCTTTTTCCTTCTGCATTGTTGCGTTTGCGAAGGAGCGCTCCGACAAGACAGAAGATGGATCAGGTTGGATTGTATTGCGAGCGAACGTCCTGAAAGCGTCAACTCAGGTCGAGTTGCGATATTCAAATGGCTTTCATGTTACGCTGAATTGGGCCGTCGAGCTGTTCATGATTGCCTGTGGTCTCCAGAAACACTCGCCTGACGAAGTCAGGAATTGAGCCAGTGGCAACCTTCAGTTTCTTGTCCCAGTTTCCTCTAGACAGCTTGAGGTCAGGGTAACACTCGCGAAGTTCTGACAAACAGACATAGACCACGTAGTGCCTTATTTCGTTGGTGTGAGATATCTTGCCTGCGACATCGCCGGAAATCTCGTCTTCGAAGTCAGACCGAAGAAGGTCCGCTTCCTTCCTTAGCTCGGCCAAAGCGGCAAGAAGCGGTTCATGAAACGGAGGCCTAATGTCCCCATAATGCTCCCAATGCGAAAAGTGTGGGGTGTTCTCGGGCGCTAAAGCCGCCTCAAGTGTCTCAATTGGATTGATGATCTGGCGTTGCAGCCAAGTCTTTCGTTTTGTCAGAGACATGTCGAACGGTGCCAAACGAAAGCCATTGGGCGAGGTCTCAATACCCCTGCGCACCTTCAAACACTCGTCGCGCAGCCTCGTCCAGAAATCAGAAAAGCCTTCATCATCGGGCAACCCAAGGATTACTCGGACCTCTTCCCGGCACTCGTCTCCGAAAGCTCCGTCGTGATTTTCGTCAACTCGTTCGCCCACAATTCCAGCGCCTCACGCTTCTCGTTGAAATACGTGTAGCGATTGTAGGTTGCACCGACGCCAGAGACGACACCTGATTTGTGGTTGGTCACAGCGTCGATCACATGGGGCATCACGCCCAGCTTCGCCATGCCTGTCGAGGCCGTGCGCCGAAAGTCGTGAAAGCGCCAATCCGGCGTCCCGTCCGGCAAGGCCGTATCGACGCGGTCTTTGAGACGCCCGAACCCAGATATCGCGGAGCGCCCGGTCGTCGTGAACACGAAATCGCTGTCGAGGAACCTATGCAGGGACCGCAGAATTTCCACGACCTGATCTGGCAAGGGAACGATATGCAGGCGAGCGTTTTTCACGCGGTTGGCCGGTAGTTCCCAGACGCCCTCATCTAGGTTGAGTTCTGACCAGCGCATTCCGGCGACTTCGCTCCGGCGCTGACCAGTGATCAACAAAAGCTTGAGGAAGGGGCCGAACGGATAGTCCTCGGCGTCGCTGTGTTGCCAGATCGCGCGAATTTCTGCATCGCTTAATACGCGATCACGCTGAACCTCGCGCGCAGGCGGCCTGAGGAGAGCCACAGGCGATGTCTCGATGTCGCCACGCATGACACACCAGTTCATGAGCTTTTTGATCGCTGAGAGCGCGCGGTTTGCGCGTGTCGGTGTGCCGCTAGCGATGATGCCGTCCAGCACCTTGCTGACATCCTGCCGTTTGATTTGGTCAATGGGCCGATCCTTCAACCCGTCGAACTTGCGGAGCACGCTTTCGGTGCGTTTCCAGTCCTTCGTGTTTGGCTTGGCGTGAAGCTCGATGAACTTAGGGATCATCTCGCCCAGCGTCTCGGTCGATGCCTCTGAAACCTCGGGGGTCTTGTCGAACTCGCCCAACTCGACATCACGGGCGATTTCCATCGCGCGGCGTCTGGCGTCGGCTAGGGAGACCACAGGATAGGGGCCGATTTTGATACGCCTGCGTGCACCGTTCGGACGGACCATCGTGTAGAACACCTTGGCACCTGTGGTCGACACACGCACATGCAGGCCGATTACCTTCTGGTCGCGCACCTCGTACCGTTTGGCTGTCGCCGGAGACATCGCGTCGAGGGATTTTGTTGTCAGTATCTGGTTCATGCAGACACCATAAGACACCCAGAATCCGCGTGTCAGGGTATGGTTTGGAGAAGTCCGAAACAGCTTGCAAGAGTGTCGCACCGTTGAAGCCATAGGTTGATGGCTGTGAGCTCAGAAGAGCTTAGCGTTCGATGTGAAACTCTCATTTTATGGCTGGTAGCCATTCACAGTTGTGTATGGGCTCGCTATCTTTCTCGAAAATTGAGGAAAGTGACAACATGCAAGATATTGCGGGCAGCGTTCATGGATGGCGTCGAAACAGGCAAGCAGCTCTGTGGCTGACTGAAGATTGTGACGCTAATAGTGCGGGGGCCCTCGTCGAAATTGGATGGACGAGAGTCTGGTCAGCAGTGTCACCTCAGTCACTGGAACAGGCGCACTCGGGACAAGACAGTCGCTTACAATTTCTTCATTCTCTCAATGATGTTCCCATGGAAGGGGCCCATCGGGGTATTCAGTTTATCTATAATACTTCGAGAGAAGTCGTTGGGGCTGAAACCACTGATTTGCGGCGGCGACGCGCTGAAGGATTGGAAAACCTCATTGAGGGCTGGAGAGGAGCAATCGTTGTTGTAGGGAGACTATCCGACGAAATGGGCGAGTTGTTTCGGTCTCTGGCGCCAAATGCGCAGATTTTTGTTATTGATTCAGATGACGTTGAAAACCGAGCAAGCTTGGTACAAAGCTTTTTATCAACCCTGAAATCTCTGGAAAATCTTGTTGCCGACGAAGATGCTCTGGCACTAAAAGACGCGCCAAGTCTACAGATCGATGCAGAGTTTATGGAGCCGCTCTCCCAATCATGGGAGATCATCACGAAAGGCATCCTGAACTCAGGGCGCAAGGTCACCCAAGCAGATTTCGATGGTTTCCTGTCCGGTCAAAGAGGCTGGGAAATTGTTTCCGCCGGAGCAGTGTTTCCACGCGAAAAATCTCTGTGTTCTGAAAACGACGCCAATTTTGACCTAGTGTCGGAAGTCGTTAAAAGCACCCGCTCGCTTGATGAGCAAGAAGTAGACCCTAGTGAGGCAGTCACTCGTTTTCGCCTATTCTGTGAGTCTGGGGCGGGCTGCACAACGCTGCTGAAACAAGCCGCAATAGAACTTGCACGCGCAGGATATCCGGTCCTCATTTCGCGTCCACACCCACACAACTTGCGGCCACAAGACGTTGTACGGCTGGTTATCGGCGTCCAAGATACTTGGGCATCTCAACGCGAAGGAAAAGGAAGCGGCTCAGGGAGTCTTCCATTCTGCATAATCCTAGATTCAGACGCTGAACTTCCAGCACAGGCAGAAAGTTTCGTTCGCGCTCTCTCGACCGGTTTGAACCGGAAACTGGTGTTTATCTCCGCCCACTCACGATCCAGAGAGGAGATTGAAAGTTCTAAAGGAACACTGAAACTATATGCGACCACGTCGGAAGACGAAATCTTAGCACTTGGCGATCATCTGCGTGATTTCTGCAACCGAAATGGATTGTCGCCGGTACCCACGACCAACGAATGGAAAATCTTCTTTCAGAATTTTGGGCCGTTAAAAACTCACTCACCACTTGCAGTTGACGGAATAATCAACACGCCGGCGCTTTTCTTAATAGGCCTCTACCCTTTCGTTAAGGAACGAGTCCGTGATCAACGAGGATTGTCGAGATACCTCTATGAAAAGTGGAGCGAGGTCGATGATGGCGGGCTAAAGAAAGTCATACAAATGTTGGCGGCGGCATCCGTGTACAACTGTGCTGTTCCACTTGATTGCGCTATCAGAGATGCGGAGATGGAAAGCGCACTCGCTCAAGGAAAGTTGAGCAAAGAAGATGTACGAACTGGCGATTTCTTTTTCGACTGGGCTCGCTTTGGCGCATACAAGTACAATTGGGCGATACATATGCGACACCCTGCTATGGGTTCACTGCTATTGCGTCTGTTGATCCCCGAAGAAGCCATCGCTCCGCATAGTTACTTGTCTTCAATACTGACCAAGATGACCGGTTCAGAAGCGGACGTATGGTTCTCCGAACAAATCGCGTTCAAGCTCGGAAAGTTTTTTCGCAGCAGTTCCGCTTCTTTTTCCCTGGAGTCGGATACTCCAATCCAATTGGCCGCCCGTGAAATTTTCGATGCAATCCCTGAATATGTTTCCAATCAAAGCCGCGTCATAAAACACCACCAAGCCCGCTACTACATCCACTTGCTCCACGCTTGTCTTGAAATTTTGCAGTCCCCAGAAAAGACCATTGTTTCAAAGAGAGTTGCGCTTGCGTCAGCCGAGCGCTCTCTCAAATATGCATCTGAAATCTTGGAGCAAGCTTCTGAAATCAAGTCGGAGCGAGAGAGCCTTTCGAACATCAAAAACTCGCTAGCTGCAGCCACAGCACGATTGGCCGAAGGCTATCAGGGAAGTGACCAAGAAGCAGCCTTGTCACATTTTGACCAAGCAATTGTGGTCGCCACTGAGGCTGTTGACGAAGACATAGCCAATGGTCACGCTCACTTCACTTTAGTAAGCTGCATTCAAAGGATGTTCAGCATCATTGAGCTTTCAGTATTGGCTCCCGAAAAAGCTATCTCACTTTTCGTGACCTGTGAAGATCACATTAATATCCTGCTCGATCTCAAAGAATCAAAAAAATGGCGAAATGTGGATGAAAGCAGTTCCGAACTCGGCTTGTCTCAGCTTCTGGAACGTCACAACGGATTGGCTAATGGGTTGAACCAGAATTCGATCACTAGAGAATTGATTGCCCAGACCCCCGGCGCACAGGCAACGATCCAACTCAGGAAGATACTTGGTGAAGACAGCATCAAAGACGGCTTTCAAAATGGACGAAAGGCTGAAGGTCTTCGGGAATTGCGAAACCGCTTGGTAAATGAAGAGTTTTTCCATGAGTTGCTCGATCTTAGATACCGCCTGTTTTTAGGTGACCCGGTCGGCCGATTTGATTTCGAGGCTCGTTTGGAAATTTTAACTCAGATGGCCCAGAGATCGCCGGACGAGTATGTCGGGTATCTTCATGACCATGCGACCGTCGCCTTTCAATTGGAACAGTTTGAGTTAAGCACCGAGTTGTTCCGTGATCTGCGCGCTAGGCAAAGCAGTAATCCCAATCAGTGGTTTTGGCATAACGAGAGAATATACCTTGAAAGACAGGGCCAAGAAATCACTGCTAAAGAGGTTGTTGTCCGAGTTACCGACCCGGTTGAAGGTTGGGCCCGATACGACGATAGGGTTAGGCTCAAAATTCAACCTCGTCAGTGGGGGCAATTGAATGTCGGAGACTACCTGAGGGTTTACCTACGGTTCCGAATTGCTGGCCTACAGGGTGTGGACAAACGGCTCGCCGACTATGACTTGGAGCAGATTGGCCTCTCCTCCATGACCGACGGAGCTAGACAATGACGCCTGCAGGAGTTGGCAAAAAATTCTACGATTACCTAGCGCGCGAACTCGATCCGTTTCTTCCTCGGACCAGTCCAGTGCAGCTTGTGGTTGGAGGGCAAAGTGGGTTTCCTGATGAAGACGTCATCATGTTGGCTGAAGCGTTGCTCAACAACGGTCAGAGAAAAGCTTTGCCGATCGCACACCATGTAGTTTCCGATTGCACGACAGAACTGGAACTTAGTGCTGGTGCAAAAGTTGTGGATCTACGAGAAACTCAAAACCTGCCATCGTTGAGTGAAGATATTTGGTCTCGCACTGACGTGGTGTTTCTTGCCTCGACAAGCCAGGAGCGCATCAAATGTCAAACTGTTACATTTGATCGAGACGATGGCTTGGCATTTAGAGTTGTCGCAACAGCGTTCACAAAGCTGTTGAATGATCTTGGCTATCGACGCCAGGCTATTGAGATGCCTACACGCTATTTGTTTATGGGCTTCAACGCAGTACTTCGAGATTTTGCTCTGATTGAAGCAGAAGTCCCTTCGACCATTGGGCTACAAAACCTCGCGGCAGTGGTATCGGCTAATTGGTACTACGTGGATCGGCAGGTGCGCCCTGAGCAGGTTGTGAACTGGGTGAAGCAATTTCCAAGCGCTTCACGAGACGGTGCAGTCGACGTTCTAAAGTACCTAAACTCGACTGGTTTTTACAGCAGAACGGAGATCGCGTTGAAACTTAGCCGATTGCGGGAAATTCATGCGCCCCATGCTCGGATGGTAACAATTCAGCCACCCAAGAAGAGCGAGAGCATGCTCTTGTATGAGATGAGGCTGCTGGAAGATGCGCACCCTATCTCAGAAGTATTAGCTTCATCTTCTGACGAGCTCGTTTGTGTCGACGATGTGATTGGAAGTGGCGATACGATTGTTGATTGCCTGTTCCGGCATGGGCAACCCATTCATGAATGGTTGAACCAAAGTCAAAAATCGATTGCTGTTATCGCGTCCTTTGCCAGCGCTGAGGGAGTCAAAAGAATACACGATGATCCACGTTGTCAGGGAAAAGTCCGAGTGTTTGCCGACAAGGTGATGTCATCTGAGGACGGGATTTTTTCACCTGATTACAAAATCTTTCGAAGTACAGAGGTTGCAGAGCAGTTTAGGGCTGATTGCGAAAGACTCGGTGACTCGATTTTTTTCGGCTCGCCTCTTGGTTGGGGAGACTGTGCTTGGGCGGTTGTAACGGGTTATAATACACCTGATTGCTCGCTTCCTGTCATTTGGGGCGACTGCTCGGCTCCACCGTGGGTTCCACTATTTGCACGTAGATGAATCGAACCTGCTGTTAGGCCAACCCTTCGCGGATAAATGCATCGAAAGTACGCGTGAAATTGACCTGGGTGCAGGATGGGTGCCCAGAGCACCGGGCTAGGATGAAATGACTTAGAGGGCAGTGATTAGCTCTGGAAGCCGCAAGCCATTCACCGGAAATGGTTTTCGCGATGGATTGAACCAGCTTGCTAGAGCCTGAATAGAAACCTAGGAAAATTGAAAATCCTCGTGTCGGTGGTTCGATTCCGCCCCCGGGCACCATTTAGACCCAAGACCTCTTCAAGATCAGCGCTTTAAAGGCCAATTCCGTCCAACCGCAGCGTCGCGCGGTCAGCCTTGGCGCCCCTTGATTTCCGGTCAGCCGGCATCGCGCTCGCGGATGGCCAGTACCGAGGAATAGGTCGAGACCGAAAAGGGCACCAGGAAGGTCAGGCAGATCTTGGCGAATTGCCCGGCGTTCACCGTTCCCGCAAGGATCGCGTCGCCGTGGTTGAGCAGCCCCAGAACGGTCCCGACCACAATCGCCACGCGAAACGCGCGGGTGACAACCGATCTGCGGGTCGCGATCCGGATAATTCCCTCGCGGGACGTGCCGCCCGTGGTGCTGGTCATTGGCTCTTTCTCCCGGCTCGGCGCTGCGCCGCCGGCCCAAGGCACGCTGTTGCGCGACGCGCGGCGGCAGACGTCCCCGCAGAAAGCAGGTCTGCCGGCGAAAGTCGAGCCTGCGGGGCGCCGGCGCAAGACACGCCGCGCTGCTTCGGCCTGCTCCGGCGCGGCTTTGTCGGTGCCGGCTTGTGTCCGTCCGGCCCGGGCCTATCTAAGCAGCATGAGCGACCTGCACACCGCGATCTCTGCCTGCCGGCTCTGCGCCGCGCGATTTGCCGCGACCCGCACCCGGCATACCCCGCGGCCGGTGGTCTGGTTCGATCCAGCGGCACGGCTGCTGATCGCGAGCCAGGCGCCGGGGCTGCGGGTGCATGAGGCCGGGGTGCCATTCTGGGACCGGTCGGGCGACCGGCTGCGGCACTGGCTGGGAGTGGACAAGGACACCTTCTACGACCGCAGCCGCATCGCCATCCTGCCCAACAGCTTCTGCTTTCCCGGCTATGACGCCAACGGCAGCGATCTGCCGCCGCCACGGCTCTGTTCCGAAACCTGGCACAGTCGGGCGATGGCATCGATGCCCAACCTGCGGCTCAAGCTCGTGATCGGCGGCCATGCCCAGAAATGGCATCTGGGCACGCGCCGCCCGGTCACCGAGGTGGTGCAGGACTGGCGCGCGGCGCCCGAGGGAGTCATCCCCCTGCCCCATCCCTCCTGGCGCAACACCGGCTGGCTGAAGAGGAACCCCTGGTTCGAGGCCGATCTGGTGCCGGAGCTGCAACGCCGCGTGCGCGAGGTTCTGGCGGGCTGAGCCGATGTTGTCCACGCCTTTCGCTTGCCTCGTCGGCCCGGGCGAACTACCCGAGAGCGAAAGCAACCCCGGGGCCCGCGGCCGATCTGCCGCCGTTTCCCCGGACACGAGGCAAGGAGATGCCGAGATGACAGACCCCACGCCGCTCGACCTGGCCCATGCCGCGATGGAGGCGGCGCCCGAAGATGACGCCGCGCGCCTGCGGTTTTACGAGCGGCTGGCCGATGGCGAGGTCTTTCTGCTGCTCGCCGGCGCGCCCGAGGGCGAGAACGTCGAGCCCGAGCTGTTTGACGTGGCCGATGCGCGCTTCGTGCTGGTCTTCGACCGCGAAGAGCGGCTGGCGCGATTCACCGGCCGGATCTCGCCTTATGTCGCGCTCTCGGGACGGGCGATTGCCGGCATGCTGGCCGGTCAGGGCATCGGACTGGCGGTCAACCCCGAGGTGGCGCCGTCGCAGATCCTGATCCCGCCCGAAGCGGTCGACTGGCTGGCCGAGACCCTGTCGGACGGCCCCGCCGAGGCCGAGGCGCGGCCCGAAGAGATCACCGCGCCGCGCGGCCTGCCTGAGGCGCTGCTGACCGCGCTCGATGCCAAGCTGGCCAGCGCCGGCGGGCTGGCGCGTTTTGCCTATCTGGCGGGCGTTACCTATACCGGCGGCGCGCGCGGCCACCTGCTGGGCTTTGTCGGCGCGACACCGGGGGCCGAGCCGGCGCTGGCGCGGGCGATCAACGAGGCCTTGACCTTTTCCGGGCTGGAGGCGGCGGCGCTTGACGTGGCCTTCTTTGCCACCAGCGATCCGATGGCGGCGACGCTGGCGCGCCACGGGCTGCGCTTCGACCTGCCGCAGCCGCCGACACCGGAGGATCGCCCCGCCCCCGGCAGCGACCCCGACAAGCCGCCGATCCTGCGCTAAAGCGGAGCCGGGCGCGAAACCCCACCCATCGTCGCACCCTTACCCGCCCCCGTGACATCGCGGAACCTGCCGCCTATAAGGCGCGAAACATCCCATCTCCCCGAGGACGACATTCATGACCATCCAGGTTTTCGGCCATAAATCCCCCGACACCGATTCCACCGGCGCGCCCATCGTCTGGGCCTGGTATCTCTCCGAGATCAAGGGCACCCCCGCCGCGCCCAAGCTGCTGGGCGAGCCCAATACCGAAGCCGCCTTCGTGCTCGCGCATTGGGGCCTCGACAAGCCCGAGATCATTTCCGGCGTCGCCGCCGATGCGCCGGTCGTCATCGTCGACACCAACAACCCGGCCGAGCTGCCCGAGGGGATCAACGACGCCGACATCCAGGCCATCATCGACCACCACAAGCTGGTCGGCGGGCTGGAAACCAAGGGCCCGATCGACATCCGCATCGAGCCGCTCGCCTGCACCGCGACCATCATGTACAAGATGATCGGCGACGATCTGGCGCAGGCCCCGAAGGCGATCAAGGGCGCGATGCTGTCCTGCATCATTTCCGACACGCTGGAATTCCGCTCGCCCACCACCACGCAGGAAGACCGCGCCATCGCCGAAGCGCTGGCCAAGGATCTCGGTGTCGAGATCGGCGACCTGGCGGAAAAGATGTTCGCCGCGAAATCCGACGTCTCGGCGTTTTCCGACGCCGAGCTGCTGCGGATGGATTCCAAGGAATATGGCGTCGGCGACACCAAATTCCGCGTCTCGGTGCTGGAAACCACCGCGCCCAAGACTGTCCTCGACCGCAAGGACAGCCTGATGACCTCGATGCAGGAGGTGGCGAAAGAGGATGGCGTCGATCAGGTGCTGCTCTTCGTGGTCGACATCCTGAACGAGGAATCGACCCTGCTGGTGCCCAACGAGCTGGTGAAAAACGTCGCCGCCAAGAGCTTTGACGCCGAAGCCGCCGGCGACACGCTGGTCCTGCCCGGCGTGGTCAGCCGCAAGAAGCAGATCATTCCGAACCTCAAGGTCTAATTGCGGTGGGCCTGTTCGGTCTCTCGAAAACCTCGGGCGCGCTGCCGGACTTCGCCGCGCTCCCGGTCGAAAAGGCCATCGCTTCGCTCGCGGCGCTGCCGGCAGCGCGCAAGAACAGGGCCGCGGCCTCGGTGCTCTACTCCGCCCGGGCCCGGCCATCGGCACTCGACGACCAGATCACGCTTTTCGACGCGATTGCCGCGCTGCCCGACCTCGCGCCGCATCACCGCGCCAATGCCCGCATTGCCCGGACCCACAAGGCACTGGAGCTGGGCGACGACACCCGTCTCTCGGAAGGCCTGGCGCCGCTGCTGGCGCTCGGTGACGAGATCGCGGCGTTTTCCACCAGCGAGGACATCCGGCAGGATCGCTGCCACGTCGGCTTTTCCCGGGCCTATGTGGCGCTGAACGCGGCGCTGATGCTGGGCGATGCCGCGCTGCTGGCCGATCTCGCCACCGAGGCGGTGGCGCTCTGCCGCAGCCAGCTTGCCCGGCCCCTGCCCGCCGGGTTCTACCGCAGCTCGGCCAATGTCATGCGCTGCCTCGCCTTCGCCCTCGTCTCGGACCGCCAGGAGAAAGAGCCGGCACAGGCGGAGGAAATCGCCGATCTCGCCCAGGTCGTCTTTTCCCGGGCGCTCGACCTGCGCCCGCCCCCGGGGCGGCGCGAAAAATCCCGCAAGGTCAGCTCGGGCATCCCGATGCCGGACGCGGAGTTCATGCGCACCGCGGCGCTGGCGCAACTTCTGAGCCAATGGGCGCGGAGCCGGGGCGCAGAGCGCCGGGCCCTGTCCGACATGATCGGCGACCTCGCCGTGGCCCAGCGCACCCCGAACCAGCGCGACAGGCTGCGGGCCGCCTGGCAGGCTCAGCGACAGTAGGCGCCGCCGCGATGGCGCGCGGTGTCGTAGTGCAGATGATCCTCGTGATAGCCGTCTGACCCCGGCCCCAAGGTGGTGCCGAAAATGCCGCAGGCCGCGCCATGCGCCCGCTGCAACGCGCGCCCCTTGCGGCCCCGCCGCCAGTCGCGCAGCACGTTGAGCGTGTCCCCGTTGACCAGGACAATCTCGGAAATGTCGATCGCCTTGGCCTTGCCGTGTTCGCTGATCCTGGCGCCGGGCCGGTTGTTGCGGGTGCGGCACGAATAATGCGCCGCGACACGCAGACCGGCGATGCCGCCGCCCATCTTGCCCACCGCCGGCCGCAGCCCGGTGTCGACCCAGGACTGCAAGGCCCGCGCGGTGCCGCAGGTCAGCACCGCGCGCTGGCTGAGCTGCACGCCCGAGACCGCCGAGACCCGGACCGCCCGGTCGGTGCCGCAGCCGGCAATCCGGCCGGCCACGGGGCCGATCTCTTCGCCTTCGACCCCCACCAGCCCGCAGAGTTGGCCGCGCGGCTTTTCGCGCTGTGCCATAATCTTGGTCACGAACCCCTCGGGGCGCACCGTGGGCCGGGGCGAGCGCAGCGGGCGCAATGGCAGGGGTGGCAGCAGTTGCGCCCGGGACATGGACGAGAGAAAGACCCCGACCGACCGCGCCACCGGCCGCAGGCTGGTTTCGGGCGCCATGGAGCTGGCGGAGGCAGAGGTGGCCAGAAGGCCGGTCAGCAGCACGGGCAGTACCCGCCTTGTCACAACCCGCGTCGCCAGCCCCCGCATCAACCGCCCCTCGTTACCCTACCTGTCGTGTTTCTTCGCCCGTCCGAAATCCGGGGCATCGGTGTCCTGCCCGGCCTCGATGATACCACGCCTGATCGCCCGCGTCCGGGTGAAATAATCGAACAATTCCTCGCCGTCCCCGGTGCGGATCGCCCGTTGCAGGGCAAACAGCTCTTCGGTGAAGCGACCGAGCATTTCCAGCGTCGCCTCTTTGTTGGTGAGGAAGACATCGCGCCACATCGTCGGATCGGAGGCGGCGATGCGGGTGAAATCACGAAACCCGGCGGCCGAGAACTTGATCACCTCCTGGTCGGACACGCGGGAGAGATCATCGGCCACGCCCACCATCGTATAGGCGATCAGGTGCGGAATGTGGCTGACCACGGCGCAGACCAGATCGTGATGCGTCACTTCCATCCGCTCGCAATTGGCGCCAAGTGCCTGCCAATAGGCCTCGACCCGCTCCACCGCAGCCCTGTCGGCGCCGTCGGGCGGCACGATCAGCGTCCAGCGGTTGTCAAACAGCGAGGCAAAGCCCGCCTCCGGCCCGGAATGTTCGGTGCCGGCCATCGGGTGGGTCGGCACGAAATGCACGCCGTCGGGCACATGCGGGCCGACCGCCTCGACCACGGCGGCCTTGACCGAACCGACGTCAATCACCGTGGCGCCGGGTTTCAGATGCGGGGCGATGGCCTCGGCCACCACGCCCATCGCGCCCACCGGCACCGCGAGCACGATCAGATCGGCGCCCTCGACAGCCGCCTCGGCGCTGTCGCAGACCGTATCGCAGAGCTGGATGCGGCGTGCCGTGTCGCGCGTCGCCTGCGAGCGGGCGTAGCCGCTGATTTCCGCGGCGACACCGCCGCGCCGCATGGCATGGGCCATCGACGACGCGATCAGCCCGAGCCCGATCAGGGCAACCTTGCCGTAGATCTGCGCCATCAGCCGCCCTCCCGCCAGCGCGAGAGCGCGGCGATCACCCGGCCGGTCTGATCGGCGTCGCCGACGGTGATGCGCAGACCCTCGGGGAAGCCGTAGCCGCCCACCCCGCGCACCAGAATGCCGGCGGCCTGCAAGGCCCGATCGGCCGCCTCCGCCTCGGCCGCGTCGGCAAATCGCGCCAGCACGAAATTGGTCTCGCTGTCGTCGCAGGCCAGGCCCAACTGCCGCAGCGCGCCGGTCAGCCGCGCCCGCTGATCGCGGTTGAGCGCCACACAGTCGTGCAGCCAGTCCGCATCGCGCACCGCCGCCTCGGCCGCCGCCATCTGCAATTCCGACAGGTTGAACGGCTGGCGCAGCCGGCGCAGAACGTCGATCATCTCCTGCGGGCCATAGCCCCAGCCGACACGCAGGCCGCCAAGGCCGTAAATCTTGGAAAAGGTCCGCGTCATCAGAACGTTGGGCCGTTCGGTCGCCAGCGCCGCGCCGCCGTCGTAACTCTCGGCGTATTCGGCATAAGCCGCGTCGATCACCAGGATGACGCGCTCCGGCAGACCATCGGCCAGCCGCAACAGCTCTTCGTCGGCGAGCAGCGTCCCGGTGGGGTTGCCGGGATTGGTGAGAAGCACCACCCGGGTGCGCACGGTCACCGCGTCAAGAATGGCATCGACATCCACCCGCCGCCCGGCCTCGGGCACACGCACTGGCGTCGCGCCGGTCATATGGGTGAGAACCGGATACATTGAGAAGCCATGTTCGGTGTGGATGATCTCGTCACCCGGTCCGGCATAGGCCTGGGTGACGAATTGCAGCACCTCGTCCGAGCCGACGCCACAGATGATCCGCTCGGGGTCGAGCCCGTGCACCGCGCCAATGGCGCCGCGCAGGGCGGCGTGATCGGTCGAGGGATAGAGATGCACCTGCCCCGCCGCTGCCACGATGGCCGCCTGCGCGCCGGGCGGCACGCCCAGCGGGTTTTCGTTCGACGACAGTTTGAGCACGTCGTCACGCCCGGCAATCTTCGACTTGCCGCCCTGGTAGAGGGCAATCTCCATGATCCCGGGTTGCGGGGTGATCAGCGTCATGAGGGGCTCCTTTCAGGGCAACCTCTTAGAGCGCCCGGGCAGACAAGGGAAGGTGCGCAGTGCCGCGGAGCGGCGACGGCACGGCACCACCGGCGGCTCTCCGGGCGCGATGCGCGGGGGAGCCGGCCACGAGGTCCCGGCGCGGCGGCCGGGACGGGGGCATGCGGCCCGGCTGCGGAAGATCGCCTTTGGGGGCGGTTGCGCTCAACAGGCGCCGGCCATCGGAGGCAACCCGCCCCGGCCCCCGCGCCGGGGCCGGGGCCGCTCGGCCGGCAGGCGGCACGGGGCGCTCCCCGCCCGCCTCAGCTCGCCAGCACGTTGCGGAACAGCCAGGGATCGCTTTCGTCGATGTCCTCCGGAAAATGCTCCCAGCGGTCCTTGAGCGGGGTCCAGTCGGTATAATGCGCCTCGACCGGCCCGAGGTAGGGTCGTTGCACCTCGAGACAGCGCGCATGGTCCATCTCGTCGGTCTCGACGATGCCGGCCTGCGGGTTCTCCAGCGCCCAGACCATGCCGGCGAGCACCGCAGAGGTCACCTGCAAGCCGGTGGCGTTCTGATAGGGCGCCAGGTCGCGGGTCTCTTCGTTCGACAGGCGCGAGCCATACCACAGCGCGTTTTTCTCGTGCCCGAAGAGCAGCACGCCCAGCTCGTCGATGCCCTCGACGATCTCGTCCTCGGTGAGGATGTGGTGTTTCTGCTGCTGTTGGCCCGAACCGAACATCTCATGCAGCGACAGCACGGCGTCATCGGCGGGGTGATAGGCGTAATGACAGGTCGGGCGGAACTCGGGATCATGCCCCGCGCCCACGGTGTAGTAATCGCTGATCGAAACGGCCTCGTTGTGGGTCACCAGAAAGCCGAACTGCGGGCCGGGCGTGGGACACCAGGTATGAACGCGGGTGATGGCGCCCGGACGCTCCAGCCAGATCGCGGATTTGCAGCCGGTTTCCTGGCGATGGGCATTTTCGGGGAACCAGGTCTCATGCGTGCCCCAGCCGAGCTCCGCCGGCTGGAACCCTTCGGCGATGAACCCCTCGACCGACCAGGTGTTGACGAAAACGCCCCGCGGCCGCGGCGTGCGCCGCGCCTGGGTGTCGCGCTCGGCGATATGCACGCCCTTGACGCCCAGAGATTGCATCAGCTTCGCCCAGCCTTCGCGGTCGGCGGGCGCCTCGGCCTCGCGGCCGGTGTCGCGGGCCAGCGTCAGCAGCGCCTCCTTGACGAACCAGCTCACCATGCCCGGGTTGGCGCCGCAGCAGGAGACGGCGGTGGTGCCGCCGGGATTGGCTGCCTTCTCGTCGCGCACCTTCTGCCGCAGGGCATAGTTGGTGCGCGCGGCATTGTCCTCGGTGTCGAAATAGTAGCCGGCCCAGGGTTCGACCACGGTGTCGATGTAGAGCACCCCAAGCTCGCGGCAGAATTTCATGATATCGAGCGAGGAGGTATCGACGCTGAGGTTGACACAGAACCCCTTGCCGTCGGGGAACAACCCGCCCAGCACCTCGCGATAATTTTCGGCGGTGAGCGCCACGTCGATGAAGTTCAGCTTGTGCTGGCGCAGGAAGTTGTGGTGGCTCTTGTCGGGCTCCACCACCACAAAGCGATCCGCATCATATTCGAAATGCCGTTCGATCAGCGGCCAGGTGCCTTTGCCGATCGAGCCGAAACCGATCATCACGATCGGGCCGTCGATGCGGCCATAGATGGGATAGTCCTGAGTCATGCCTGTCTCCTCGGGGCCGGAACAAAAAAAGGCCGCGCAAGCAGCGCGGCCTTTCGGAACATCAGTGCCAGAACGATTTAGTTCTGTGCGTAATATTCGATGACGAGATTCGGTTCCATCACAACCGGGTACGGCACGTCGGAAAGACCGGGCGCGCGCACGAAGGTGGCGGTCAGCTTGGAGTGATCGGTGTCGATGTAATCGGGCACGTCACGCTCGGCCAGCTGGGTGGCTTCGAGGATCGCGGCCATCTGCTTGGATTTCTCGCGGACTTCGATCACGTCACCCTCTTTCACGCGGTAGGAGGGGATGTTGACGCGGCGGCCGTTCACGGTGACGTGGCCGTGGTTCACGAACTGACGGGCGGCGAACATGGTCGGCACGAATTTGGCGCGGTAGACCACGGCGTCGAGACGGCGCTCGAGCAGGCCGATCAGGTGCTCACCGGTGTCGCCTTTCAGACGCTCGGCTTCGCGGAAGATCCGGCGGAATTGCTTTTCGGTCAGGTCGCCGTAGTAGCCTTTCAGCTTCTGTTTGGCGCGCAGCTGGAGGCCGAAGTCGGACAGTTTGCCCTTGCGACGCTGACCGTGCTGGCCGGGGCCGTATTCGCGGCGGTTGACCGGGGACTTCGGACGGCCCCAGATGTTTTCGCCCATGCGGCGGTCGATCTTGTACTTGGCAGACGTGCGTTTGGTCACGGCTGATCTCCTTTACCTTGGCTCCGCAACCTGATCCGAAACCGTTCCAAATCGGTCCCGCCCCGGCCCTGCTGCGGCGATATAAAGGGCGTTGTCCTCTAAGACCCCGTTGCCGGGGCTTCGACAGGCATCCCCTTGCGGGGGCCACCAACACCAATGAAGCCGCGCGTATACAGCAGCGCGCGGCAGAGTCAACAGGGCGCGCGCCTCTCACCTGACGGATCGGCGCCCTCGGCCAGCGCCGCGCAGGCGGCATGCCGCGGACAGCAGACCAGATGGTCGTTGACCAGTCCGCAGGCCTGCATGAAGGCATAGGTGATCGTCGGGCCGCAAAACCGAAAGCCGGCCTTCTTCAAGTCCTTCGACACCCGCTCGGACAGCGGTGTGAAGCCCGGCACCTCGGCATCGCTGGCCCAGCGGTTCTGTAGCGGCACGCCATCGACGTACCGCCAGAGGAAATCGTCGAACCCCTGCCCCAGCTCGCAATAGGCCCGGGCATTGGAGATTGTGGCCTCGATCTTGCCGCGATGACGCACAATGCCGGGATCGGCCAGCAGCCGCGCCACCTCGGCCTCGCCCCAGCCGGCGATCACCTGCGGGTCGAACCCGGCAAAGGCCGCGCGAAAGGCCGCGCGCTTCTTGAGAATCGTGATCCAGCTCAGCCCGGCCTGAAAACCGTCGAGGATCAGCTTTTCCCAGAGCGCGCGGGCATCGTATTCCGGCACTCCCCATTCGGTGTCATGATAGGCAAGGTAGATCGGCTCCGGCCCGGCCCAGCCACAGCGCCTGCCACCTGCATCCGCCATCTGCCCTCCTCGCTATTTCGACCCTGTAAACCCCAGATTAAACCTTGTGGCGCAGATTGGCCGGGACCGCAACGGAGGGTCTTGGATGAACGAGCGACGGACTGACATGCGCGGGCGCCGCCAAAACGGCAACGCGCTGGCCGAGGCGCTGATGCTGCGCGACCGTGACACCCTGCGCATGGTCGATGAGGCGGTCAGGCACAAGCAGGTGATGCTGGCCTTTCAACCCGTGGTGCAGGCGCGCCGCCCCGACCGCATGGCGTTTTACGAGGGGCTGATCCGGGTGCTCGACGAAACCGGCCGGGTGATTCCCGCCGTCGATTTCATCCAGCCGATAGAAGAGAGCGAAACAGGCCGGCGGATCGACTGCCTGGCGCTGGAAAAGGGCCTGCTGACGCTGGCGCGCACGCCGTCCCTGCGGCTTGCGATCAACATGTCGGCGCGCTCGATCGGCTATCGGCCCTGGATGCGCACGCTGGACCGCGGGCTCAAGGCCGATCCGACGGTGGGCGAACGGCTGATTCTCGAGATCACCGAAAATTCGGCCATGCTGGTGCCCGAAATCGTCATCGGCTTCATGTCTGACCTGCAAAAACGCGGGATCGCCTTTGCGCTCGACGATTTTGGCGCCGGCTTTACCGCCCTGCGACATTTTAAGCAGTTCCAGTTCGATATCCTCAAGATCGACGGCCAGTTCATCCGCAACATCCATGCCGATCCCGACAACCAGGTGCTGACCCAGGCGATACTCGCGATCGCACAACAGTTCGACATGTTCACCGTGGCCGAGAATGTGGAAAATGCCGAAGATGTGTCGGCACTTACGGCGATGGGCGTCGACTGTCTGCAAGGCTATTTCTTCGGCGCGCCCACGGTGTCTCCGGGCTGGCTTGACGGCCGCAAGGCCCGGGCCAGCGCCTGAGATTTCAGCACCCTTGCCGACCATTCCGGCAGTTGTAAATCGCGGCTGCGACATGCACGTCAAGCGGTACGGGAACTGTTGTGGCATGGTCGGGCTTACGTTATGGCATCGTCTCGAGCGGCGGGAGGATACGGGCCGCACGATGAGGTCCTGCTATCCTCCCTGCGCCACAAACGGTGAAGGAAGAAACCATGACCAATGTCGTTATCGCCTCGGCCGCCCGGACCCCTGTCGGGTCTTTCCTGGGCTCGTTTGCCAACACCCCCGCCCATGATCTCGGCGCCTCCGTGCTCCGGGCGCTTGTCGAACGTGCGGGCATTGAAGGCTCCGACGTGAGCGAGACCATCCTCGGCCAGGTTCTGACCGCGGGCCAGGGCCAGAACCCGGCGCGTCAGGCGCATATCAACGCCGGCTTCCCGCAGGAATCCGCCGCCTGGGGCATCAACCAGGTCTGTGGCTCGGGCCTGCGCGCCGTGGCACTTGCCGCCCAGCACATCCAGCTTGGCGATGCCTCGATCGTCGCCGCCGGTGGCCAGGAAAACATGTCGATGTCGCCGCATTGCGCCAACCTGCGCAATGGCCAGAAAATGGGCGACATGAAGTACATCGACACCATGATCCGCGACGGTCTCTGGGATGCTTTCAACGGCTATCACATGGGCCAGACCGCCGAGAACGTGGCCGAGAAATGGCAGATCAGCCGCGACCAGCAGGATGAATTCGCCGTCAGCTCGCAAAACAAGGCCGAAGCCGCGCAGAAGGCCGGCAAATTCGCCGACGAGATCGTGCCCTTCACCGTCAAGACCCGCAAGGGCGACATCGAGGTGAAGGATGACGAATACATCCGCCACGGCGCGACCATCGACGCGATGCAGAAGCTGCGCCCCGCCTTCACCAAGGACGGCTCGGTCACCGCGGCCAATGCCTCGGGTCTCAACGACGGTGCCGCCGGCGCCCTGCTGATGTCGGCCGACGAAGCCGAAAAGCGCGGCATCGAGCCGCTGGCGCGCATCGCCTCTTATGCCACCGCCGGGCTCGACCCGTCGATCATGGGCGTCGGCCCGATCTATGCCTCGCGCAAGGCGCTGGAAAAGGCCGGCTGGTCGGTCGATGATCTCGACCTGGTCGAAGCCAACGAAGCCTTTGCCGCCCAGGCCTGCGCCGTGAACAAGGACATGGGCTGGGATCCCTCCATCGTGAACGTCAACGGCGGCGCCATCGCCATCGGCCACCCGATCGGCGCTTCGGGCGCCCGCGTGCTCAACACCCTGCTGTTCGAAATGCAGCGTCGCGGTGCCAAGAAAGGCCTCGCCACGCTCTGCATCGGCGGCGGCATGGGCGTGGCGCTCTGCGTCGAACGCCCGTAACCCTTCGGCCGGGGCGCAGGGGCGCCCCGGCCTCTCCCATCCCTCAGGAAAAACCGCAACAGACGAAAGTTGCGCAATATTGTTGCGCAATGAACGGTGGCGCGGTAACACCATTACAAACGCAGATTGAATTGGAGGAAGATCATGGCAAGAATTGCACTCGTCACCGGCGGTTCGCGCGGTATAGGCGCGGCGATTTCCAAGGCGCTCAAGGCGCAGGGTTGCACGGTGGTCGCCACCTATGCCGGTAACGACGAGGCCGCGGCCAAGTTCACCGAGGAAACCGGCATCAAGACCTACAAGTGGAACGTCGGCGACTACGACGAATCCAAGGCCGGGATCGAAAAGGTCGAATCCGAGGTCGGCCCGATCGACATCGTGGTCGCAAACGCCGGCATCACCCGCGACGCGCCGTTCCACAAGATGACGCCGCAACAATGGAACGAGGTGATCGACACCAACCTGACCGGCGTGTTCAACACCGTCCACCCGATCTGGCCCGGCATGCGCGAGCGCAAGTTCGGCCGCGTCATCGTGATCTCTTCGATCAACGGTCAGAAAGGTCAGTTCGCCCAGGTCAACTATGCCGCCACCAAGGCCGGCGATCTCGGCATCGTCAAGTCGCTGGCGCAGGAAGGCGCGCGCGCCGGCATCACCGCCAATGCCATCTGCCCCGGCTACATCGCCACCGAAATGGTCATGGCGGTGCCGGAAAAGGTCCGCGAATCGATCATCGGTCAGATCCCCGCCGGCCGCCTCGGCGAGCCCGAGGAAATCGCCCGCTGCGTGGCCTTCCTGGCCTCCGACGACGCCGGTTTCATCAACGGTTCGACGATCTCGGCCAACGGCGGCCAGTTCTTCGTCTGATCCGGGCACTTGCTTCTGAAACGCGAAATGGCCGGTCCCAGCGACCGGCCATTTTCTGTTCTGCCACCGCCGCGCGGCGGCCCGGCACCAAAAAGGGGCGGACACCCGCCCCCATCTGATGGCCAGCCGGCCGGGCTACATCCCTTTGCCTCGGCCAGAATTTCTTGCACCGGCAGCGCACATGGTGCCGACGATGACGCGTTAGGCCACTTCCTCCGAAATCCGGGAGATTTCTTCCTTCAGCCGCAATTTCTGCTTTTTGAGGTTCGCGATTGTCAGGTCGTCGGTGCCTGGGGCCCGCTGGGCTTCCTCCACCCTGTCCGACAGTACCTGATGCTTCTTCTTCAATTCGTGCAGGTGCGAACTCAAGCTCATGAGGATCCTCCTAAGGTTCGTGTGGATCCCCAGTGCAGCACACTTTTACAGTTCTGTCACGCTGCGACTGCGAAAGACCGCGGAGCCCCGCTCACCCTTGTTTTCCTGCCGCTGCAAAAGGCAAGGCCGCCCCGTTTCGCAGCACATCCGCGATCCGAGGCGCGTAATCGTCGCCATCGGCCAGATGCGCTTCGCCATGGTGCAGCACAACCGGAGCGTGCAGGCGAAAGGCCGCGCCGCCGCCCTTTCGGCCCCGCAGCAGAACCAGCCGCGCGGCCCGGCCGGCGCGCGGGATCAGCGGCAGCACCTCGAGCCCGCCGAGCCGCCCCTCGCAGCCTGCCAGCATCTCGGGCAGCCGCTCGGCGCGCTGGATGAAAGTGGCAAAGCCGCCGGGCCTGAGCCGCCGGGCCGCGACGGCAATCCAGTGCCCCAGCGCCAGCCCCTCGCCACGGCCCGTCTCACGCCCGGCATCGGGGCTGGCGTGGCTGGTGGTACGCTGGAAATATGGCGGGTTGGCAAGGACTTGATCGAAGGTTCGGGCCTTCACCCCGGGCGGCAGATCGGCCAGATCGGCGCAGACCACCTCGGCGGACAGCCGGTTGCGGGCGGCGTTGCGCCGCGCCAGTTCGGCATAGTCGGGCTGCACTTCCACCCCGCAGAGCGTCAGCCCCGGCACCCGCGCCCCGAGGCAGAGAAGCGCCGTTCCGACGCCGCAGCCCAGTTCGAGCACCGCCTCACCCGGCCGCGCCGCGACGGCCGCCGCCAGCAGCACCGGGTCCACGCCGGCGCGATAGCCGCGGCGCGGCTGCAACAGCTGCACTCGACCACCGAGAAAGGCATTGTCGGTTGTCTCAGTCGAGACGGATGTCATGGTCATGCATCAGCACCCGCGCCCGCGCCAGCTCGTCCCGACGCACCATCAGCCGCCGCGGCAAAATGCCGATCGATCCTTCGAGCACGCTCATATTTACGTCCAATTCAAACCATTCTATACCCTCGTCCTGCAACAGGGCAGTGGCATAGGCGATGACGGTGATGTCGTTGGTGCGCAACAGCTCTTCCATGTTGGCGATGTAAGGGCAAGGTGGCAGACATGTCGAGCCTTGTGACGGGAGTGTGATGAGCTTGGACAACGCGGTGGCAAAACCTCACGAACGGCTGGCCGAGCTCCTCGCCGCGGATCTCGAGGCCGTGGGCGAGGTGATCCGGGGCCGCATGGCGTCGAAACATGCGCCGCGCATCCCCGAGGTGACGGCGCATCTGGTCGATGCCGGCGGCAAGCGGCTGCGGCCGATGCTGACGCTGGCCTGTGCGCGGATGTGCGGCTATGAGGGCGCCGATCACGTCAAGCTGGCGGCGACGGTCGAATTCATCCACACCGCGACGCTGCTGCATGACGACGTGGTCGACGAAAGCGCCCAGCGCAGGGGCCGGCCCACCGCCAACCTGCTGTGGGACAACAAGTCGAGCGTTCTGGTGGGCGACTACCTCTTTGCCCGCGCGTTTCAGCTGATGGTGGAACCGGGCGATCTCCGGGTGCTCGACATCCTGTCGAACGCCGCCGCGACGATTGCCGAAGGCGAGGTCTTGCAGCTCTCGGCCGCACAGAACCTGGCCACCGACGAAGCGGTCTATCTGCAAGTGATCCGTGGCAAGACCGCCGCGCTGTTCTCGGCCGCGACCGAAGTGGGCGGCGTGATCGCCGGCCGCCCGGAAGAAGAGATCAAGGCGCTGTTCGATTTTGGCGATGCGCTGGGGGTCGCCTTTCAGATGGTCGACGACCTGCTGGATTACTGGGGCTCGGAGGCGACCGGCAAGAACGTCGGCGACGATTTCCGCGAACGCAAGCTCACCCTGCCGGTGATCAAGGCGGTGGCCCAGGCCGATGCCGAGGAACGCGCCTTCTGGAAACGCACCATCGAGAAAGGGCGGCAGGAAGACGGCGATCTCGCGCAGGCGCTGGCGCTGCTGGAGCGGCACGGCAGCCTCGAGGCCGCGCGGCAGGACGCGCTGGACTGGGCCGACAGGGCGCGTGACGCCCTGACCCGCCTGCCCGACCACCCGATCCGCGCCATGCTCGACGATCTCGCCACCTATGTCGTCGCGCGGGTGAACTGACCGGTCCCGAACCTGCCCCACCCCGTCCCGGACCTGATCCGGGACCCCCTGGCCCACCGGGAGGCCCCGGATCAGGTCCGGGGCGCGGGCGCTCAGGTCAGGGTCGTGGCGGCCACCCACCAGCCGGGATGTGCCGCGCGCAGGCGCGCCGCCGCAGCGGTGGCCGCGCTGCCGTCGGGGAACAGCCCGAAACAGGTCGCGCCAGACCCCGACATCCGCGCCAGGTCGGCGCCTTCCTCGTCCAGCGCCGTCAGGACGCGGCCGATCACCGGCTGCACCCCGATCGCCGGCGGCTCGAGATCGTTGCGCATGGTGCGCAGCCAGGCCAATGTGCTGTCGCTCCGGCCATTCAGCGGCCAATCCGTCATCGGCGGATTGTCCCGTGATCTCAGCGCCCTGAAGACCGCCGGCGTCGAGACCGCGACGCCCGGATTGACCAGCACCGCATTCATCGGCGGCTGCGACAGCGGCAGCACCTGTTCGCCGATCCCCGACATCCGCGCCGCATGGGCCAGCAGACAGACCGGAACATCGGCCCCGAGGCGCAGGGCGTCGCCGCTGAAGGGCCGGCCGTAAATCGTCTCCATCGCCCGCAAGACCGCCGCCGCGTCGGAAGAGCCGCCGCCAATGCCCGCCGCCGCCGGAAGGTGCTTTTCCAGCTCGATGCGGACCGGCGCGCCAAAGGCCTCGGCCGCCTTCCAGCAAAGGTTGCGCGCGTCCTCGGGCACACCCGCCGCCATCGGCCCGGTGACGCGCAAGGACATCTCGTCGGCCGGCGCCACGCGCAGGACGTCGCCGACCCCGGCAAAGACCACCAGCGAATCAAGCAAGTGATAGCCGTCGGCACGCTGGCCGGTGACATGCAGTGTCAGGTTGATCTTCGCCGGGGCGAAGGCCTCAGTTGGCGCCATTCTCCACCACCTCGAGCGGCGGCGCGCCTTCCTCGGCCAGCACGGCGTCGAGGCCAAGCTCCAGCTTGCGGCGGATGCGCTCGGGATCGGCCTCGCCATCGGGGTCATCGGGATCGACAAAGCTCAGCGCCCGGTGCCACTGGAACCGCGCCTCGAGCTTGCGGTCCACCGCCCAATAGACGTCGCCCAGGTGATCGTTGACCACCGGATCCACCGGCATCAGCTCGGCGGCACGTTCCATGTGGCCCACCGCCTCGTCATAGCGGCCCAGGCGATAGAGCACCCAGCCGAGGCTGTCGACGATATGCCCGGAGTTCGGCCGCATGTCGACGGCGCGTTCGATCATCGCCAGCGCCTCATCGAGCTTCTGGCGCTTTTCCACCAGCGAATAGCCAAGATAGTTCAGCACCTGCGGCTGATCCGGGCTGAGATCGAGCGCGCGGCGGAAATCGGCCTCTGCGCTGGCCCATTCGCCGCGCCGCTCCTGTGCGATGCCGCGGGCGAAAAATACGAACCATTGCGCCTTGGTCGGCTCGCCATAGAGCGCCACCGCCTTGTCATAGGCCGAGGTGGCGGCGTCGTAATCGGCCTCGCCGCGATATAGATCGCCAAGCGAGACATGCACCACCGGCAGGTCGCCATGGGTTACCGCCAGGGCTTCGAGTTCGGTGATCGCGTCCTTGACCTTGCCCGAGGCACGCAGCGCATCGCATTTGCCCAGAACCGCGGCGTGATAGGCCGGATCGTCCTCGGGCACCCGTTCATAGGTGGCGACGGCCAGCTCGTAGCGGCCCAGATCCTCCATCAGCTGCGCGGTCAGCAGGATGGCGTCGATGTGATCGGGGCGCAGATATTCGGCGATCTGGGTATAAAGCAGGGTGTAATCGTCGCCCGCTTCGCCCTCGAGAGCGCCGGCAATGGTGTAAAAGACCTCGGCCATGCCTTCGCGCGGCGAGCTGACGATATCAAAACCCACCGGCGCGGAGCCTTCGAGCGATTCGCGCAGCGCGCTCAGCCCCGGGTCGAGGCGCGCGTTGAAGCTTGCGTCCATCAGCTCGGCGGCCTCGGCGTTGCGGCCGAGCTGGCTCAGCACCTGGGCCCGCGCAACGATGCCACGACGGGTCAGCAGGGCGCCGCCGCTGGTCTCGTCCGACATGATTTCCTCGGCGCGCTCGAAATCGCCGACCGAGGCCAGCGCCAGCGCCTTGTGATAGGCGGCAAAGCTGCCCAGCCCCTTTTCGTTGGCAACCTCGTCAAAGGCCACCAGGGCGGCGCTCATGTCGCCCTGCCCCAGCTTGGCCCAGGCCACCAGCAGCCCGTCGACCAGCGGGCCGATGCCGCGGCTGTCGTCGATCATGCCGAGGATATCGCCGTAGCGGCCGTCGCGGGCATGGCCCGCCGTCAGCGCCATCTGCGCCAGTTGCGAGCGAATGCCCATCTCTTCGAGCTTGCGCGCGTGATCAATTGCACGATCGACCTCGCCCAGCGACAGGCGGGCGGCGCCGGCCGCCTCGATCAGGCTGGGATTTTCGCGGTCGAGGAACAGGGCCTTTTCGTAATAATCGGCCGCCGCCCGGAAATCCGTCTGATACCCGGCCTGACGCGCGGCCAGATAGGCCCCCGACAGGGTTGCCGCCGAAACCGGCGCCGCAGTGGCAAGCGCCAGGCCCCATGCCACGATCCATCCAAATCTGTTCGCTGTCACCCGCTGCTCCTCATTGGCTTGTCAGACACCCTAGTTTGCAGGCAGTAAACAGGCAATGCAGCGGTTCTAGATATCCCCTTATCGGCGATTTCACGTCATCGTGAGACGAAAATCGGGGCCGTCGCCGGGAAAATCGGCTCAGTGCCGGCGCGTCAGCCGGTCATGCATCCGGCGCACCAGCCGGCTGGCCGTTGTCTCGCACAGCGCCGGAAACACCGCATGCACCAGCGCGGCCCCCGCCGCCAGCACCAGCAGCCCGGCAAAGCCCAGGGCAAAGCGCATGTGCTGGAAATAGCTCTCGTTGACCGAGGCGGGATGGGCGGTGAAAAAGGCCATCGGGCCGTTCTGTGCAGACATGGGTCTCTCCGTAAGGTGCGTTTGCCCAAGGCTAGCCCTGCGGGCGTGAGAGGAGATCCCGAAATTCATTGCACATCGGCCCGACATTGGGACATGATCCCAGCTATGACCGATCTTGACACATTCGATCTCAAAATTCTCACCGCGTTGCAGCGCGACGCCACCCAGAGCATGGATGATCTGGCTGCCGCCGCCGGGCTGTCGCGCAATGCCTGCTGGCGGCGGATGCGCAATCTCGAAGAGCGCGGCGTGATCCGCAAGCGGGTGGCGCTGCTGGATCCGGCGCGCGCCGGCTGTCCGCTTCAGGCCTTTGTCATGGTGCGCACCAATGCTCATGACGCCGACTGGATGGAGAAATTCGGCCGCGCCGTCCGGCTGCTGCCGGAAATAACCGGCGCCCACCGGATGACCGGCGAACTCGATTACGTGCTGCGGGTGCGGGTCGCCGACGTGCCGGCCTATGACGCGTTTTACAAGAAGTTGATCGCGATGGTGCCGGTCTCGGATATCTCTGCCAGCTTTGTTATGGAAGACATCAAGGACACCACCGAACTCCCGCTTTAACGCCAGAGGCCCCATGGACGAGACCGAAATTTCCACCACCGCCGAGGCCTATGAGGCCGCCGCCCTGCCCCGTCGCATCGAGGTTTATGCCGATGACAGCCGCAAGGGCGGGGCCACGCCGGACGGCTGTGTCACCGACAAGCCGGTGGCCCGGAAAAGCCCGGCGGAATGGGCCTATGAGCGGCTGGTTCTCTATATCCGCGACTTCGAGGCCGATCTCGACAATGCGCATGAGGTGGCGATGGGGTTCACCGGGTCGCAGGCCGGTGTATTGCGGATTGAGGGCATGGGATTCTTCGATCCTGACATCATCACATTCTACGGCACCGACCCGCAGGGCATCCGCACCCAGCTTGTCCAGCATATCAGCCAACTCAATGTCTTGCTGCGGGCCCTGCCCAAGCTGGTCGAGGCCGAGAAGCCCCGGCGGATCGGTTTCCGGCTGGCGCAGAGGCTCGAGGATGCCACCCGCGAAGAGTCGCCGGAAGCGACATAATCGCGCGCCGATGGAGGCGTGACACCCCTGCGGGAATCCGCTACATCCTCGGGCAAACCAGTTCAGAGGACTACGACAGATGGCTGATCACAAGCACGGCGAGATGGACATCACCGTTCAGGAAGAAACCTTCAACGGGTTCGTCACGGCCACGATCCGGGTGGTGGTGGCCACGATCCTGATCCTGCTGTTCCTCGCGATCTTCAACACCTGACGCTGCGGCCGGGGCCTGACTTATGAAAACGCTGATTGCGGCCTGTCTGGGCCTCGCCGTTCTGGGCGGCTGCGGCGCCGCGCCGGATCGCACCCGGTACGATGATCTCGAGGTGGTGCAGCGCGCCGCCTATCGTCATGACGGGCCGCCGGCGCTGACGCTCTATACGATGGTCAGCAACAAGACCGGGGCCGGCGCGCATACCAGCCTGATGATCAACGGGTCGCAGCGGGTGATTTTTGATCCCGCCGGATCGGTCCAGCATCCGGATATTGCCGAGCGGGGCGACGTGCTGTTCGGCGTCACCCCGCGAATCGCCGATTTCTATGCCCGCGCTCACGCTCGTGAAACCTTTCACGTGGTGATCCAGCGGATCGAGGTCGATGCCGCGACCGCCGAAAAGGCACTGCAACTGGCGCTCGACAATGGCGCGGTGTCACAGGCCTTTTGCAGCCAGGCCACCAGCCGGCTGCTGCGGCAACTGCCGGGGTTCGAAAGCATCCGGCCGACATTCTTTCCCAACAGTCTCAGCGATCAGTTCGCCAAGCTGCCCGGCGTGACGACGCGCACCCTGAGGGAAAACGATTCGGATGACAAATCCGAGGCGATTGCGGAATTCGACGCCGAACAGCGCGCCCGGCGGAGCCAATGACGCCACGCGTTAAGATTGACTAGCGCGCCGCGCGGGCCCGGCCCGCGCCCTACCCCACCAGATAGGGCGTGAGATAGAGCCCGGCCGCCCCGGCCCCGATCGCCGCCAGCACGTTGCGTGTGGCCAGCCCGACGAGGATCGTGGCCGCGGCGGCGACCATACGCGGGGCATCCGGGGTGCCACCCGTGGCCGCCGGCCAGACAACAAGCGGTGCCACCAGCCCCGGCAGAAGCGCCACCGCCGTATATCGCAGGTGCCGCAGCACCCAGGCCGGCAGATTGCGCCCGCCGACAAGGCCGGTAAAGCTGAACCGCAGCAGGAAGCTGCCCAGCCCGATGACGATGATCGCCACCCAGATCTCGACCGTGGTGATCATGCCGCCGCTCTCCGTGTCAGCCGTCGCTCGGCCTCGGCCCCGGCCATCATCGCGGCGACACCCGCGACCAGCAGGCCAAGGTTGTAAGGCAGGAAGGCAAAGACCAGCGCCACCACGATCGACACCAGCGCCGCGATCACATGCGGCAAGGTGCGCAGCATCGGCGTAAGCAGCGCCAGGAAAGTGATCGGAATGGCAAAGTCGAGCGCCATCCACTCGGGCACGCTCTTGCCCAGCAACGCCCCCACCACCGTGGCCACCCACCACAGCGGCGACACCGCCAAGGCGGTGCCGAGGAAATAGGCCACCTTGTTGGCGACCGGCAGATCCGGCTCGCGCTCGAAGGTGAGCTGGCTGGTGGCAAAGCTCTGATCGATGGTGAAATAGGCGCAGAGCGCGCGCTGCCAGACCGGCGCCGCGCCCAGGTGCGGCGTCAGCGCGGCAGAATACATCGCCATCCGCAGGTTGACCGCCAGGGCCGAGATCAGCACGATCAACAGCGGCACATCCTCGACCATCAGTTGCAGCGCAGTGAACTGCGCCGCGCCGGCGATCACCACAATGGAAAAGGTCAGCGCCTCGAAGACGTTGAGCCCGGCCTCGGTGGCGACCACGCCGAACAGCCCGCCAAAGGGGATGATGACGAGAATAAAGGGCGCGCCGTCGCGCATCCCGCGCCAGAAATCGCGTTTGGGGGTGGAGGGTTGCATGGCTTCATCCTAGGTTCGCGCAAGCCCTACTAAGAGACGCCGGGAGACGCAATTGCCGACCGCACCAGATGCCGCCCCCTTTCTGATCGCCCCCGATCCCTCGGCCCCGCGTCTGACGCGGGTGGTGCGCGGTGTCGATCATGCCGGCCAGGCGCAGGAAATATCGGTGGTCGAGGAGCGGCCGCTGACGATCTATCTCAACTCGCAGGAAATCGTCACCGCGATGACGATCGGCGATTATCCCGAATATCTGGCGCTGGGCTTTCTGCGCAATCAGGCGATGCTCGGCTCCGAAGACGTGGTGACCGGGGTCGATTATGACGCCGATCTCGAGGTGGTGGTGGTGCGCACCGCGCGCCAGACCAGCCACGAGGACAAGCTCAAGAAGAAGACCCGCACCAGCGGCTGTGCCGTCGGCACGGTCTTTGGCGACATGATGGAGGGGCTCGAAGACCTTACCCTGCCCGAGGCCGAGCTGCGCGCGAGCTGGCTCTATGCGCTGTCGGCCCGGATCAACCGCACGCCGTCGCTCTATCTCGAGGCCGGGGCGATCCATGGCACGGTGCTCTGTCACCGGGACCGCCCGCTGGTCTACATGGAGGACGTCGGACGGCACAACGCGGTCGACAAGATCGCCGGATGGATGATGCAGGAGCGCGTCACCGGCAGCGACAAGATCCTCTATACCACCGGCCGGCTGACCTCGGAAATGGTGATCAAGACGGCGCATATGGGCATCCCGGTGCTGGCCTCGCGCTCCGGCTTTACCGCCTGGGGGGTCGAAATTGCCCGGCAGGTGGGCCTGACGCTGATCGGGCGGATGCGCGGCAAGCGCTTTGTCTGCCTGTCGGGCGAAGAACGCATCACCTGGGACGCCGACCCCGACAGCGTGCCGGAGGAACCCGGCAAGCACCGGCGCAAGGGGGCCGGGCAATGACGGCCGAGGCTCTTCGAGACCTGCAAAGCGGAGGGGCGCACCGATGAGCGCGCCGCTGGGCGTGATCCTTGCCGGCGGCCAGGCCAGGCGCATGGGCGGCGGCGACAAGGGGCTGTTGCCGCTGGGTAGCACCACGATCCTCGCCCATGTGATCGCCCGGTTGCAGCCGCAGGTGAGCGAGATCGTGCTCAATGCCAATGGCGACCCGGCGCGCTTCGCGGGCCTTGGCCTGCCCGTGGTTGCCGACACGATCCCGGGCTTTGCCGGCCCGCTGGCCGGGGTTCTGGCCGGGATGGACCACGCGGCGACGCGCGGTTTCGACCAGATCGTCACCGCCGCCGCCGACACGCCATTTCTGCCCGCCGACCTGGTGGCGCGGCTCGGCGCGCAGGCCCGGGGCCAGGCCCATCCGCTGGTGCTCGCCGCCACACCGCGCGACGTGGAAGAGACCAAATCCATGTCGAAATCCGGCCTGATCCGTCACCCGACCTTCGGCCTCTGGCCGGTCGCCCTGCGCGACGACCTGCGCGCGGCATTGCACGAGGGGCTGAAAAAGGTTGTGCTCTGGACCGACCGACACGGTGGCCGAGAGGCGCTTTTCCCCGACAGCCAGGCCTTTTTCAACGTCAACACGCCCGAGGATCTGGCGCACGCGGAGGCACTGCTGTCATGAGACTCTATGGCGTGACCGGCTGGAAAAACTCGGGCAAGACCGGGCTGATGGAGCGGCTGGTGTCCGAGATCACCGGACGCGGCTTTACCGTATCGACGGTGAAACACGCCCATCACAGCTTTGACGTCGATCAGCCGGGCAAGGATTCGCACCGTCACCGCGAGGCCGGCGCGGCGCAGGTTCTGCTGGCCTCGCGCAACCGCGTGGCGCTGATGACCGAGCTGCGCGGCGCCGGCGAGCCGCCGCTTGAGGCGCTGCTGACGCAACTCGCGCCCTGCGATCTGGTGCTGGTCGAAGGCTACAAACGCGACCGTCACCCCAAGATCGAAGCCCAGCGCGCCGCCACCGGCCAGCCGCTGATCGCGCCCGGCGACCCGACGATCCGCGCCGTCGCCTCGGATGCCGCCCCGGCGCTCGACCGGCCGGTGTTTCATCTCGACGACACCGCCGCCATTGCCGATTTCATCCTGCGCGAGGTGGGGCTGGCGGCACCGGAGGCGCCTGCGGCGGACGCAGCGCCCCTCGCCCCGCCGCCGCTCAGCAACGATTGCTTTGCCCTGCCGGCCGGGGTCGACTGGGTGCCGGTGGAGGACGCCCTGGCGCATCTGCGTGCCAACCTGCGCCCGGTGGTGGGCATCGAACAACAGCCGCTGGAGGCGGCCGAGGGCCGCATCCTCGCACAAGATCTCACCGCTCGCCGCGCAAACCCGCCGCAGGCCAATTCGGCGGTCGACGGCTATGGCTTTGCCGGCCCGCTGCCCGAGGGCGTGGCCCGGCTGCCGCTGGTCGAAGGCCGAGCGGCGGCGGGGGTGCCCTTTGCCGGCGCCGTACCGCCGGGCCATGCCCTGCGCATCCTGACCGGCGCCGCGCTGCCCGAGGGCGTCGACAGCGTGGCGCTGCAAGAAGATGTGACGACCGACGGCCGGCAGATTGCCCTCAACGGGCCGCTCAAACGCGGCGCCAATGCCCGCCGCGCCGGCGAGGATGTGGCCGAAGGCGCAACCGTGTTGCGTGCCGGGCGCCGGCTGACCCCGGCCGACCTGGCGCTGCTGGCGGCCGTCGGCCACGGGACATTGCCGCTTCGGCGGCGGCTGCGGCTGGGCGTGCTGTCCACCGGCGACGAGATCCGGCCGCCCGGCGCCGCGGCGGGCGGCGGGCAGATTTTTGACGCCAACCGCCCGATGCTTCTGGCGCTGGCGCGGCGCTGGGGCGTCGAGGCGGTCGACCTGGGGATTGCCCCCGATGACCGCGCCGCGCTGCGCGCCCGGCTCGACGACGCGGCCGGGCGGGCAGATGTGCTGCTGACCTCTGGCGGCGCCTCGGCGGGGGACGAAGACCACATGTCGGCGCTGCTGCGCGAAGCGGGGGCGATGCAGCTCTGGCGGATCGCGGTCAAGCCTGGCCGGCCGCTGGCGCTTGGCACCTGGCACGGCGTGCCGGTCTTCGGCCTGCCGGGCAACCCGGTGGCGGCGCTGGTCTGCGCGCTGATCTTTGCCCGCCCGGCGGTCGCGCTGCTGGCCGGCGGCGACTGGCAGGCGCCGCAGGGCTTCGAGGTGCCGGCGGGGTTCGCCAAGCGCAAGAAACCGGGGCGGCGGGAATACCTGCGCGCCCGGATGCGGGAGGGGCGAGCGGAGGTCTTTACCTCCGAAGGCTCGGGCCGGATCAGCGGGCTGAGTTGGGCCGAAGGGCTGGTGGAACTGCCCGATGGCGCGGCCGAGATCGCCGTCGGCGATCCGGTGCGGTTCCTGCCATTCGGAAGTTTCGGGATGTGATCTGGCGCGCTCGGTGGCGGGGCCAGGAGCTCCCGGGTCAGGCCCGGGACGCGAGGATTTCAGTACCCCCGCCCCGGACCCCGATCCGGGGCCTCCGCGTCAACCAGCCCCAAGCCGGATCAGCCGTCAGTCGAACGTCCCCGCGACCCGGCCCAGCAACATGAAGGCGCGCGAGGTGCGGGTGTTGGAAAACGCCGCCACCTCGGCATCCGAGGCGCGTTCGGAAAAGCTCTGGAACGCCCGGTCATAGACCCGCAGGAAATGATGCGCCGCGTCG
>Ga0208334_100141_pt1 | contig 34207 bp, 29 predicted proteins | sample DeeseametaMP0900_FD_184201 | JGI IMG/M metagenome (GOLD analysis project Ga0208334, IMG submission 184201) | Marine microbial communities from the Deep Indian Ocean - MP0900 (SPAdes) | ecosystem: Environmental > Aquatic > Marine > Oceanic | place: East of Durban, South Africa, South Indian Ocean...
ACGCCGCTGCTTGTGTCGGCGAACATGGCGATCACCTCTGCCCCGGTCGTGGCCGGGCCAAGCAGCGCCACGCTGACGACAATGGCGTCCTGGAAATGTTCGAAATCGGAAATCGTGTCGTTGCCGCGCCCCGGTACAAAGAGGAACTCGTGGGCCCCGGTGCCTCCGCGCAGGTCGTCGTCGCCGGAACCGCCGGCGATCACGTCGCGCCCCTGATTGCCGTGGATCCTGTCGTTGCCATCTCCGCCCCGGAGCGTGTCGTCGCGCGGCCCCTGACAGGCAGTCATCGCCCGCCCCGCCCTCATGGGTCATGTTTGCGGCACCGCCCGCGATCATCACAAGATCCTCCGTCGCCGCCCGGCATCGATATTCTCCCGGTTCACGTCGGTTACGTTGACGGTGAATGTCTGGCTGCTCTGCGCCGCATCGCCGGTTGCGGTTTCCATGGCCGTGATCGCAACATCGATGCTGCTTTCCTGCTCGAAGTCGAATTTGTGCCCGCCAGGAGGCACAGTTCGAATTGCCCCGGGGGTGGCGGTCGCCCGCACGCCGAACCGGGGATCATCGACGGCCAGGCTGAAGGCGTCACCTTCGGGGTCTGACAGCGTAAAGGTACCAAGAACGATTTGGTTCGCGAACCAGCCTTCGACCAGCGTGTCAGTCTGGCCCGCACGCGACGGCCAACACTCGAAGAAAAACGGATTTTTAAGGGAAGTTTGGCGCACCTGAAAGGATTCGAACCTTTGGCCTCTGCCTTCGGAGGGCAGCGCTCTATCCAGCTGAGCTACAGGTGCGTGCAGGGCCCTCTATACTCAGAGTACGCGGGCGCTGCAATTGCAAATCGGCGTAAAATCGCGCCTCAGGCAAAGAGATCGTGCGCCAGCTCAAGCGCGTCGATCAGCGCGTCGACCTCGGCCTCGGTGTTGTACATGCCGAACGAGGCCCGGCAGGTCGCCGTCACGCCCAGATGATCCATCAACGGGCCGGCGCAATGGTGGCCGGCGCGCACCGCGACGCCTTTCTTGTCGAGAATGGTCGAGATGTCATGCGCATGCGCCGCGCCGTCGAGGGTGAAGGAAAAGATCGCCCCCTTGCCCGCCGCCTTGCCCTGGATCTGAAGCCAGTTCAGCCCGTCCAGCCGGCCGCGCGCATATTGGGTCAGCGCCGCTTCATGGGCGGCGATATTGTCCATGCCGTGGCCCATCATGTACTCCAGCGCCGCGCCAAGACCGATGGTCGCCACGATCGACGGGGTGCCGGCCTCGAACTTCATCGGCGGGTCGTTGTAGAGGATGCCGTCGCGATGCACCTCCTTGATCATGTCGCCGCCGCCCATGAAGGGGCGCATCTCGGCCATGCGCGCCTTTTTCATGAAGATCGCGCCGGAACCGGAGGGGCCATAGAGCTTGTGGCCGGTGATGGCATAGAAATCGCAGCCCAGCGCATCGACATCGACAGGCCCGTGCACCGCCGCCTGGCTGCCGTCGATCAGCGTGGCGATGCCGCGCTCGCGGGCGGCGGCGCAGATCGGCGCCACATCGACCCGCGTGCCAAGCACATTGGACATATGGGTCACCGCCACCAGCCTGGTTTTCGGCCCCATGGCGTCGATCACCTTTTGCGGGTCGAGCGATCCGTCGGCCTCGATCTCGACCCATTTGATCACCACTCCCTGGCGCTCGCGCAGGAAATGCCAGGGCACGATATTGGCATGGTGTTCCATCACCGAAAGGATGATCTCGTCGCCGGCCTCCAGCCGGGGCATCGCCCAGCCGTAGGCCACGGTGTTGATGCCCTCGGTGGTGCCGGTGTTGAGCACGATCTCGTCTTCGTCGGCCACGTTCAGAAAGCGCGCGATGGTGCCGCGCACGGCCTCGTATTTCTCGGTGGCGAGGTTCGACAGGTAATGCAGGCCCCGGTGCACATTGGCGTATTCCATCGAATAGGCCTGGGTCACCGCGTCGATCACGACCTTCGGTTTCTGCGCCGAGGCGCCATTGTCGAGATAGACCAGCGGCTTGCCATTGATCTCGCGTCCGAGGATCGGAAAGTCGGCCCGGATTGCGGCCACGTCATACATATGCGGATACTCCCACGGTGCTGGCCCCGATCAGCGAGAGCATCAGGACCAGGCCCAGAACGATGCCGATCCCCGCCAGCGCGATCACGCCCAAGGCCTTGAGCGGCGACCCGAAGCGGTGCGCCACATCGATGAAATTCACGAAGATCCAGAGGCCATAGAGGTTCACGGCCATCAGGAGGATGAGCGCCAGTCCCGGCGCCACAAGGGTCAGCACGGTGGCGACCAGTTGCACCACCAGCCGCAGCGCCTGAAGCCAGACGATTAGCACCAGCACATCGCCAAGCCCGCCTTCGCCGCCCAGCCAGTTGCCGGTAAAAGTGATGGCAAAAACCGTCACCACCGCGCCGCAGCCCAGCGTCAAGGCGAACATGAAAGGCGTCGCCATCATTGGCGGCAGCGGCGCGCTGGGCGGTGCCGCCAGGATGCCGAGGTGAAAGGCCAGCGCATTGAGCACGATCACCAGCACCAGCGCCTGCCAGAGCACCGGGCGCGGCAGATCGAGCACGATCAGCCGCGCCGCCGCCACACGCGGCGCCACCAGCGTTTCGGTCACCAGATCGCGCCAGCCGGTCCGGGTCATGTCTCTGGCCTTTCCGCTGCGCGCAGCCCGCCGATCCAGAACCACAGAAAGACGAGTAAGCTGATGAACTCCGCCGCCTTGGGCCCCGGCCCGGCGCCGATGAACCCGGCCAGAAGACCGTTGAGCAGGATCAGCGGTGAGGCCGCCAAAAGCGCCCAGAAGAGCGCCAGACGCGCGCCGAAAAAGCTGCCCTGCCCGCCCAGGGCGCGAGCCAGAAGATGGCTGAGCGCCGCCAGACCGTAGAAGATCAGCGGCGCGATCATCACCCAGGCCAGCAGCGCGCCGCCCAGAAGCGGGTTGAGCTCCTGCCCGTCGAAATGCGCCTGACGCGCCAGCGGCGGCCATTGCGACACAAAGACCAGAAGGCAGCCCGCCATGAGAATGGCCAGCGCCCGGTCCTCGCGCTGGCCGCGCGCCAGCAGCCGGCACATCACTGCGCCGGGGCCGCGATAGGTGGCGACGATGTCCTGTGTGATAGCCATGGCGTCGTGTCAGTCCCGATGGCGGATGAGCCATCCCTCGATCCGGGCGGTGATCTCTTCGGCCAGCGCCTCGTTCTCGATCTCCTGCACCGCTTCGGCCAGAAAGGCCAGCGTCAGCAGGTTGACCGCCTGCGGCTCCGGCACGCCGCGCGAGCGCAGATAGAACAGCGCCTCCTCGTCGATCGCGCCGGAGGTGGAGCCATGCGAACAGGCCACGTCATCGGCATAGATCTCGAGCTCGGGCTTGGCGAGAAACTGGCTGTCCTCGTCGAGCAGCAGCGACTGGCTGATCTGGTAGCCATCGGTCTTTTGCGCGCCGGCCTTGACCAGGATCTTGCCCTGAAAGACGCCGGTGGCGCCGTTGCGGAGCACCTTCTTGAAGACCTGGCGGCTTTCGCAGTTCACCGCGTCATGGGTCACGAAGACGGTGTCATCGTGGTGAAAGTCACCGTCGCCGACACAGGCCCCGGCGACATGCGCCACCGCGTCGTCCCCGGTGAGCTCGATCACGCATTCATTGCGGGTCAGCACGCCGTTGGCGGTCAGGGTAAAGCTCTTGAACACCGATTCCGCGCCAAGACGGGCAAAGACATGCGTCACGGCCTGGCGCTCGTGGTCGCGGCCCTGGGTGCGGATGTGGTGCAGCCTGGCGCCATCGGCGACGTCGATCTCCATCACCTTGTTGAACCGCGCCGCCGCCGGGCCGTTCTCGAGAATGGTCACTTCGGCGCCGGCATCGACCTTGACCACATGGTGCAGCATCGCATCCGAGGTTTCGGATTTGTGCTCGTAGCAGATCGAGATCGGCTTGGACGGGGTGCCGGTCACGTGGATCAGCAGGCCGTCGGTGGCAAAGGCGGTGTTGAGCGCCGCCAGCGGGCGCTGCACCGGCACCTGGCCATTGGCCTCGAGCGTGCCGTAAAGCCCCTTGGCCCAGTGCAGATCGCTTCTGGTTTCGGCCAGGCGCTCGATCGTCACGCCTTCGAGCGCCAGATCGTCCGAAGCCTCGGCATCGAAGACCCCGTCGACAAAGACCAGATTGAGCCGCTCGACCTCGTCAAAGACCGGCGCTTCCTTGGGATCAAAGAGCGCGGCGCGCGGCGCCTCGGGCTGGGTCAGCGTGTCGGGGCGGGTGAATTTCCAGTATTCGTCGCGCCGTCCGGGCAGGCCCATTTCGCGCAACCGGCCCAGCGCAGACTGCCGCGCCGCATCCGACCAGCCGCCTACGGGCAGGTCGAGCGCCGCAATCCGCGCCTCGGTGGCATCCTGTTTGATTTGCGGAAGTGCCATTACGCCACCTCCTCCACCAGATGGGCATAGCCGCGCTCTTCGACCTCGAGCGCCAGGTCGGGCCCGCCGGTCTTGATGATGCGGCCGTTCGACATGATGTGCACCACGTCGGGTTTGATGTGGTCCAGCAGACGCTGGTAGTGGGTGATGACCAGGAAGCCCCGGCCCTCGTCGCGCAGCGCGTTGACGCCATCGGCCACCAGTTTCATCGCATCGACGTCAAGCCCCGAGTCGGTCTCGTCGAGGATGCACATCTTGGGCGCGAGCATCGCCATTTGCAGGATTTCGTTACGCTTTTTCTCGCCGCCCGAAAAGCCGACGTTGACCGGACGCTTCAGCATCTCGGCGTCGATCTTGAGATCCTTGGCCTTGGCCCGGATCAGCTTGAGGAATTCGGTGGCGTTGAGCTCTTCCTCGCCGCGCGCCTTGCGCTGCGCGTTGAGGGCGGTGCGCAGAAAGGTCATGTTGCCGACGCCGGGAATTTCCACCGGGTACTGGAACGCCAGGAACAGGCCCGCCGCGGCGCGCTCTTCCGGCTCCATGTCGAGCAGGTCATTGCCCTCCAGCGTCGCTTCGCCGTCGGTCACCTCATAGCCGTCGCGGCCCGAGAGAACGTAAGAGAGCGTCGATTTGCCAGAGCCGTTGGGGCCCATGATGGCATGCACCTTGCCGGCTTCGACCGTCAGGTCGACACCTTTGAGGATCTGTTTGTCCTCTTCTTCAAGTTTGACGTGCAGGTTCTTGATTTCCAGCATTTTTCTACCTCGTGTAAACGCGTGAAGGCAGCGCCGCCCCTTGGGGCTGCGCCGCGCTGATTTCGGATTTTTCGATTGTCAGGAAAGCGGAATGCTCACGCCGCGAAACAGGATCGATCCGGGTTCGCTCGCGGCGCGGGTGGCCTCGACCCACTCGGCCGAAAAGGCCATCGCAAAGACATCCGGCGCCATGTGCACCAGATTGTGCATCGTGGCCATCGCCACCGCGACGCCGGCAATCCTGACCGCCATGTGCCGTTTCGACGGGGCGGCAATGACCAGCGAGACGGTCGCCAGCACCGCCATCGCGCCGACGCCATCCAGCAGCATGCGGATGTCGCCGGTCATCTTGGAATCGGGCAGGCCGAACAGGTGATACCCGCCCAATTGCGACAGCACGAACGCCAGCAGGCCCAGCACAAAGCCGAAAAGGCCCGAGGGCGACGCCGTCCGACCGGTCTCCGGCGCGGCGCGCTTTTGCATCCGCCGGGCGCTCTTGTGGGTGATCCAGCAGGTCCCACTGCCGTCCGAGACCCCCGGTTGCGGCACCTGGCTCACCTGTCCGGAATTGATCCGGGAAATCCGGGCCTGAAAGCTCGCCTGCCCCTGCGTGCCGATCATGTCTGCTGCCTCTTGCGTCTTTTGTTTCTGCAACAGTTCGCGCAGGAAGGCGGCAGAAATGCGTCGGCATTGGCTTCAATGTGAGATAAATCACAGACATCACACCTCACCTTGCGTCAGCACATCGGCCGATTCGGCCGGTGCCTCGGCCTTGGGGGCGCTTGCGGCATAGGCTTCGGTGAGCCGATCCAGATCGCCGGCATCGCAGATCAGGTGGTTCTTGTTCAGCCGATAGCGCTGATGGGTCGCGAACAGCGCATAGCCCTGTGCCGTGACCCAGGCCAGAAAGTCCGCTTCGACGGCGTTGTCGACCTCGACCATCATCACCGGCCGCGCCCGCTCCAGCACGCCGCTCAGCCCGGCCAGAACCTGCATTTCCATACCTTCGACGTCGATCTTGATGAAATCCGGCGTCACACCCTCGAGCAGCGCGTCGCCGCGATGCACCTCGAGTTCACCCTGCCCCTCAAGCATCTTGGCGCCGCCAAGGTTGCGGTCTCGGTCCTGCATGGCAAAGCCGCCGCCCTGCGCATCCGACACGCCAACCCCCAGTTTCGAGAGATCGACCGTGTCGCGCAAGCCATTGACCAGCACGTTGCTCACCAGAAGCTCGAAGGCCTTGGGATTGGGCTCGAAGGGGATCACCCGCGACGCCCCCAGAAACAGCGCGGCAAACAGCGTGTGATTGCCGACATTGGCACCGATATCGACAAAGACGCCGCCCTTGGGGAAAACCGACGCCAGCCGCGACAGCTCACTCATCTCATAGAACTGCCCGCGCCGATGATTGCGCTGCACCGGGTCGTTCTTCATGTTGACGCAAAAGGTCACCGCCCGCTCCAGCACCCGTGCCTGCACGATCTGAAGCTTCACGCTCTCGACCGGACGGCCGAGGCGCAGACGCTTCTGGATACGTTTGATACGTGGGATCATCTCTGGTCGCCTGTGTTTGCGGGCGCGCGCGCCCTCTGCCTTCTGCCGTGGCATCGGTGGGCCAGAGGGCCCACCCCTGCCTCGTCTCAGCCGACAGAGCCTTCGAGCGAGATCGCCACCAGCTGCTGCGCCTCGAGCGCGAATTCCATCGGCAGCGCCTGAAGCACTTCCTTGGCAAAGCCGTTCACGATCAGCGCCACCGCTTCCTCTTCGTCCATTCCGCGCTGACGGCAATAGAACATCTGGTCGTCATCGACCTTGGAGGTTGTGGCCTCGTGCTCGACCCGCGAGGAATTGTTCTTCACCTCGATGTAGGGCACCGTATGTGCGCCGCATTTGTCGCCGATCAGCAGGCTGTCGCACTGGGTGTAATTGCGGCTGTTCTTGGCCTTCGGATGCATGCTGACCAGCCCGCGATAGGTGTTCTGCGCGAAACCGGCGCTGATCCCTTTCGACACGATGCGCGAGCGGGTGTTCTTGCCCAGGTGCACCATCTTGGTGCCGGTATCGGCCTGTTGGTAGTTGTTGGTGATGGCGATCGAATAGAACTCGCCCTGGCTGTCATCGCCGCGCAGGATGCAGGAGGGATATTTCCAGGTCACGGCAGAGCCGGTCTCGACCTGGGTCCACATGCATTTCGCCCGGTCGCCCCGGCAATCGGCGCGCTTGGTGACAAAGTTGTAGATCCCGCCCTTGCCGTTCTCATCCCCGGGGAACCAGTTCTGAACGGTGGAATATTTCACCTCGGCATCTTCCTCGACGATGATTTCCACCACCGCGGCATGCAGCTGCGAGGTGTCGCGCTGCGGCGCGGTGCAGCCTTCGAGGTAGGAGACGTAAGAGCCCTTGTCGGCAATGATCAGCGTCCGCTCGAACTGGCCGGTGTTCTCGGCGTTGATGCGGAAATAGGTGCTGAGCTCCATCGGGCAGCGCACGCCCGGCGGCACATAGACAAAGGAGCCGTCGGAGAAAACCGCGCTGTTCAGCGTGGCGTAGAAATTGTCGCTGACCGGCACCACGGAGCCCAGGTATTTCTTGACCAGCTCGGGATGTTCGCGGATCGCCTCGGAGATCGAACAGAAGATCACGCCGGCCTTCTTGAGCTCTTTCTGGAAGGTCGTGCCGACCGAAACCGAATCGAACACCGCATCCACGGCCACCTTGCGGCCCTCGGCCGGGGCCTCCTCGGCACCTTCGACACCGGCCAGGATCATCTGTTCCTTCAGCGGAATGCCCAGCTTCTCATAGGTCGCCAGCAGTGCCGGATCGACCTCGTCGAGCGATTTGGGCTTTTCCGTCATGCTCTTGGGACGGGCATAGTAATATTGGTTCTGGAAGTCGATCTCGGGGTAATCGACCATCGCCCAGTCCGGCTCCTTCTTGGTCAGCCAGCGTTCATAGGCCGCCAGCCGCCATTCGGTCATCCATTCCGGCTCTTCGTTCTTTTCCGAGATCAGCCGCACGATATCGGGGGTCAGCCCCTTGGGCGCATATTCCGTCTCGATCTCGGTTTCCCAGCCATATTTGTAGGTGCTGACCTCGCGAACCGCATCCACGGTCTCCTGGTCGACGCCTTCTTTGACCTGGGTCTGGTCAAGAGCTGCCATGATATCTACCTCCGGTGTCACGCCGCGCGGGCGCGATGCTTTTCATATGCTCTGCACCACGCTTCGGCAAAGCGCAGCACGTCGTCTTCCGTGTTCGAAGGGCCAAGGCTCACCCGGATCGCACAGGCGGCCTCTTGCTCTCCATATCCCATCGCGCGCAGCACGCGGCTGGATTTGACCTTGCCGCTGGAACAGGCCGAACCGGCGCTGATCGCGAAGCCGGCCAAATCCATCGCCATGACCTGCGTCTCGCCCTTCCAGCCCGGTGCGATCATGCAAAGGGTATTGGGCAGGCGCGACGTCGATTTCCCGACTAAAATAATCTCTTTTTCCCGAGCCTCAATGGCTTTTTCTAGAATATTTCTAAGTTCCGCCACCCGCTCCCAGGTGCCATCGGCCAGATCGCGCGCCGCCTGTTCCGCGGCGGCGCCGAAACCGGCGATGCCGATCAGGTTCTCGGTGCCCGACCGGCGGCCCATCTCCTGGCCGCCGCCCCGGATCTGCGCCGCAACATCCAGCCCGCGCTGCAACACCAGCGCCCCCACGCCTTTCGGCCCGCCCAGCTTGTGCCCCGAGACCAGCGCCATCTGCGCCCCCGACCAGGCAAAGGAAAACGGCACCTTGCCAAAGGCCTGCACCGCATCGGTCAGCGCCAGCCCCGCCGGCAGGTCTTGCAGGATGCCGGTCTCGCTGTTGGCCGCCTGAAGCGCGGTTGCGGCGGGGTCCGCCACCGTCACCCGGCCCGCCGCATCCACCGGCAGCACACCCTCGCTCCAGGCGCCGACACAATCATGCTCGATCGCCGCCGAGGCCAGCCCGCGGCCTGCCAGCGCCAACCCGGCCGCCTCGGTGGCGCCGGAGGTAAAGACGATATCCGCCTCGCCGGCACCAAGCGCCTCGGCGACCTGCCGCCGGGCGGTCTCGATCAGACCCTTGGCGCGGCGGCCCTCGGAATGCACCGACGACGGGTTGCCCACCACCTCCATGGCGGCCAGCATCGCCGTGCGCGCGGCCGCACCGAGCGGCGCCGTGGCATTGTGATCGAGATAGACCCTAGGCACGCGCCGGCCCCTTCTTCTCTTTGCAAATACGCCGGGGGTCCGGGGGCAGAGCCCCCGAAACACGCGCCGCATGCCGCCCCGAACGACGCTCAGCCATCATCGACCACCGCGAACAATCCCGGCACCGCCGGACAGGGCGCCAGCTCGTTGCCGACGATATCCGACAGCCGGGTCTGGTGCAGAAACACATAGACATGCGCCGAAAGACCCTCCCAGAGCCGGTTGGACAGCGATTGCGCCCGGCTGCCCGAGAGCCCGCCGCTGGCGCCGGCCCCCTTGTGCATCGCATCCACCGTCTCGTCCACCGCCCCGAGGATATCGACAACCCTGATCTCGGTGGTCGGCCGGGCCAGACGGTAGCCGCCGCCGGGGCCGCGCACCGAGGCGACAAGCTCGGCCCGGCGCAATTTGACAAAGAGCTGCTCGAGATAGGGCAGCGAAATATCCTGCCGCTGCGAGATCTCCCCCAACGTCACCAGGCGCCCCTCGGGCTGGAGTGCGATATCGACCAGCGCCACCATTGCATAGCGCCCCTTGGTACTCAGCTTCATTCGGTTCTCCCCAGGACGCCCGCCAGGCCAGTTGACCTCAGTAACCATTAGGCTTATCTGCCACAAGCCCCGTTCCGTTTCCGGCATCGGGTTTAGAACCATTCTAAGGTTAACGGACAATTGCGTCAACAATTGCCACACCTTTGCGAGGAGTACAGCCCGTTATGCCCGAGGTCATCTTTCCCGGTCCCGAAGGACGGCTCGAAGGCCGCTATCACCCCCAGAAAGAGCGGGACGCGCCGATCGCCATCGTGCTGCATCCGCATCCGCAGTTTGGCGGGACGATGAACAACAAGGTTGTCTACAACCTGCATTACGCCTTCTACAACATGGGCTTCACCGTGCTGCGGTTCAATTTCCGCGGCGTCGGCCGAAGCCAAGGCGAATACGATCAGGGCGTCGGCGAATTGTCCGATGCGGCCTCGGCGCTCGACTACCTGCAATCGATGAACAACAATTCTAAGCATTGCTGGGTCGCCGGCTTCTCCTTCGGCGCTTGGATCGGCATGCAACTGCTGATGCGCCGGCCCGAGATTACCGGCTTCGTCTCGGCCAGCCCGCCGGCCAACATGTACGATTTCTCCTTCCTCGCGCCCTGCCCCTCGTCGGGGCTGATCATCAACGGCACCGCCGACCGCGTCGCGCCGCCGTCCGACACCACGGCGCTGGTTGGCAAGCTGCACGAGCAGAAGGGCATCACCATCACCCATGAAGAGATCGAGGGCTCAGGGCATTTCTTCGAGAACGATCACATGGACACAATGATCGGCACGGTCTCGGATTACGTCAAACGACGCCTGACCGAGACCTCGCGCTAGGGCCTGCCATGGGAGTGACCGAGGATCTGGCCGACGCCCTGGCCCGCGACGTGATCGAGGCGGCCGAGCTGATGGGCGACGAAACGCTTGTCGCCGAGACCGCCAAGATCATCGGTGCCTCCTCGACCACGGCCGAAGAGGCCTTTCTGACGGCCGTGCGCGTGCGCATGGCCGCCAAACGCGGCCGACGTTTCCTCGAAGACCGGCTGCGCGCCTTCGAGGCGAAGATCAAGGATCAGGGCTGAGGCGCGGCGCGACACGCAGCCAGATGCCATTGTCGGACCGCACCGTCAGATGCGCCACCGGAACCGGCGCCGGCCCCGCGCCAAGCGCGAAGCGGAAATGCCGCAGCAGGTAGGACAGCAGCAGCGGCCCTTCGACCATGGCAAACCCCGCCCCGGGACAGACCCGCGCGCCAGCGGAAAACGGCAGATAGGCCTCGCGCAGGCAGGTCTTGCCGTTATCGGTGGCGTAGCGTCCGGGATCGAATTCATCCGGCCGCTCCCAGAGCCGTTCGTGGCGATGCAGATGCCAGGGGCTCAGCACGATCTGGCTGCCCTTGGGCACCTCGCGGTCGCGGAAGCTTTCGGGACAATGTGCCTCGCGCACCATCATCGGCACCGGCGGATAAAGCCTGAGCGCCTCGCGAAAGACATCGCGCGACAGCCGCAGCTTGGCCATGACACCGAAATCCGGCGCCGCTTGCGCTGAACCGTTCGCCTCGGGCAAAAGCTCCGGCAGACATTGCGCTTCTTCCGCCAAACGCTCCTGCCACTCCGGGTACAGCGCCAAGAGATAGAGCGTCCAGGCCAGGGCCGAGGCGCTGGTTTCATGGCCGGCAAGAAAGAAGATCGCCACCTGGTCGACCATTTCCTCGGTGGTAAAGGTCTCGCCGGTCTCGGGGTCGGGCGTGGTCATGATCTTGGTGGCAAGATCATCGGGGGCGGTGCCGGCCGCGATCTCGGCCATGCGCGCGGTGGTCAGCCGGGTGATCAGGCGGCGGATGGTCCTGGCCGACGCCCGGGTGTCGCGGCGAAAGAACCGCGGCATCCATTTCGGCAGCGGCACAAAGGCCGCGAGGTTCAGGATCGGCTGGCTGCGCTGGTAGTGGTGGAACTCGGCAAAGACCTGCGACGCGATCTCATGTTCGATCGGAATCGAGAACAGCGTGCGAAAGATCACGTCTGCGGCGGCATGGCTGGTCTCGGCCTCGACCTCCAGCGTCTCGCCGCTATGCGCCGCCATCCGCTGCACCGCCGCCTCCGCCGCCGCGCGCATCGCCGGAAAGCCGTGCCGCAGGCGCCCGCCTTCGAAAGCCGGGTCGATGATGCGGCGCTGGCGTTTCCAGGTCTCGCCATTGGTGACAAAGACCGAGTTGCCCAGAAGCGGCCGCAGCCCCTCGCCGATGCGGTCGGATTTCGGGAAATCATCGGCCCGCTCTTTCAGGACCGCCCGGACCAGGTCGGGCTGGTTGACGAGGAAGGAGCGAAAGAATGGCGTACGGAACTCGGCCATCCAGGCGCGATAAAGCCGCGCCGGCTGAGCCGAAAGGATATCCTTGCGAAACAGCGACATGTAACGCAGAAGCGACACCTTGTCGGCGCGCGCGGGCGGTTTTGGCGGGCGTTTCATGGCGCGGTCGAGGTAAATTTGTTGACCGGTCGGTCGATCACCGACCGCGACGAGCGGCGGTTACGATAGCGCGTGGCCAGGGTGTCCGGGCCGGCCGTGATCTGGAAATAATCGTAGTCGCCGGGGCGGTCGAAGGCGCAGAGATACTGGAAATGCAGCCGGAAAAACCGCCAGCGCAGCGCCCTCCAGCGCTCTGGCGAGAGCGTTTTGGTAAAGGCGGCCGAGAACACCAGCGGCCATTTCTTCGCCGGCCCCGCCACTCCGGTGACCGCCACCGGATCGCAGAGCGCAAAGGCGCAGCCGTCTCCGGGCGCGGTGACATCGACCCAGAAGATTTCGTCGCGTTCGGACAGATAGGCAAGATCGGCGCGCAGCCGCCAGGCGCGCGGCAGAAAGCTGACCATCGGCACCACATGGCCGAGGCTGAGAAAGCCCAGTGCTGGTCCGTCTGGGCGCACATGGCCGGCGCGGATCAGATCGGACAGCACCGACACGCCCAGATGCGCGCCCGAGGAATGGCCGATCACCAGAATCTCGTCGACCGGGTCATCGCAGGCCGCGGCAATGCTCTCGACAAATTCCGCGATCCGCGCCTCGAGCTCGGGGGGCATCGCGCCAAACGCGCGGGCGTTGTAGGAATAATCGTGCATCAGGTAATAGACAAAAAGCTTGCCGTCCCACCTTCTGAACTGTTCCAGCAGCGCCCAGGCCAGCGCCAGCCCCGCCGCCCCTCCGACCAGCGGCCCGAGCCAGCCGACCCAGGGCGAAAGCAGCAGCCCGAGCTTGACCGCGCCCCAGACCACCAGCGCCGCCAGCGCCGCCTCGAGCAGCAGCATCACCACAGGATAGAGCGCCGCGATCACCGGCCCCTTTTGCAGCCTGGCCAACCGCCAGAAGGCGCCCGAGCCGATATAGGCGATCGCGGTATAGATCATCCGCAAGTAGCTGATGAAAATGCCGTGGCCCATCGAATGCTTGACGATGTCGGACCAGACCAGCACCTCGACCTCGGTCTCGACCACGGCGCCGTCAAATTCGCCGGTGACATGCCAGCCGTAGTTGCGCGATTTGGCGCGCGGGCGCAACGCGATGTCATAGCCCGAGATCGCGGCCTGTCTGGCTGCCTCGCGCCGATAGAGCTCGCGGTAGCGGCGCGGGTGAATCGGGTCGTAGCCGGGGATATAGAACACCCGGCGCTTGCCGACCCTTCGCTTGTCGCCACTGCCCATCTGCCACTCACTCTTTTGCCCCCGATCCTAGCCCGGTTTCGTGGCGAGAGTAAGGCGCTGGACAAGCCTCGCGGCGGCTCCTAGACCTGAGCCATGCCCGAGACACTCGACGCCACCCACCTGCTCTGCCCCCTGCCCGTGCTCAAGGCGCGCAAACGCCTGAAATCCATGGAAGATGGGGCAATCCTGGAGCTCCGCGCCGACGATCCGGCAGCGGTGGTGGACGTGCCGCATTTCTGCGCCGAAGCCGGCCATGCGCTGATCGAGACGCGCGCCGATGGCGCGGCCGAGATCTACGTGATCCGCAAGGGCGGCTGACCTCCCCAAATGCAAAAAGCCCCGGCGCATGGCCGGGGCTTTGCCTGATCAGCGGCCGATCGACCACCAGCCGCGTTTCTTCGGCTTGTCGGGGTCTTCCACTTCGGTCTCCTGCGCCACATCGGCGGTCTCGAGCACCGGCTCGGCCTTGGCCGTGGCGGGCTCCGGCGTCTCGGCCTCGGCCTGTTCCGGCTCCGCCGGGGCCTCGGGCTCGGGCTGGGCCTCGGGCTCTGCCGCGACGTCGGACTGCACCGGCTCTGCCGCAGGCGCATCCTCTGCCACAGGCGCGTCCTCTGCGATCGGTGCCTCGGGCTCTGTCGCCGGGGCCTCGGCCACCTCGTCCACTTGCGAAGCCTCGGCAGGGGCATCCACCGCTGCCGGTGCCGCTTCGGCCGCCGGCGTGTCCGCCGGCGCCTCTGCGGCGGGCTCAGCCTCGGCTGCCGGGGCCTCAGTCGCCTCGGGCGTCTCCGCTGCGGCCGCAGGTTCCGGCGCCGCCGCAGGCGCTTCGCTCACCTCTGCCGGGGCCTCGGCCGCCTCGGTGGCGGCACCTTCGGCAACCTGCGCCTCTGGCGCGGCTGTCTCGTCCGAACCGGTCTCTTCGGTCTTGGCGCGCGAGGATTTGCGGCGGCTGCTCGACGTGCGGCGGGTGCGCTTGGGCTTGTCGCCGCTGCTTTCCTCGTCCGCCGGGCTGGCCTCGGCCTCTTCTTTCGGAGCTTTGGCTTTCTTGTCGCCATCGGCCTGTTTGTCGCCATTGGCGTCCTTGTCGCCATTGTCGTCGTCAGACCCGTCCTGCCCATCGCCATTGTTCTCGTCCGACTTGGACTTCCGCCGACGCCGGCGCCGCCGGCGCTTCTTGGGCTTGGGGGTCTCTTCTTCGCCGGTCTCGGGGGTTTCGGCCGGTGCCTCTTCGGCGGCCTGGGCCTCTTCTTCCGGTTCCTCGGTGTCTTCGTCGACCAGATCCATGATCTTGGTGTCGGCCGAGACGACGGGCGCTTCGGCCACCTTGCGGGTGGCGGTTTTCAGCTTTTCGATGGTGAAATCAGGGCTGACCAGCGCCGGATCGCCCTCGACCCGCACGGCAATGCCATAGCGCGCCTCGATCATCGCGATATGTTCGCGCTTGGCGTTCATCAGGTAGTTAGCAATCGTCACCGGGCAGCGCACCAGCAGTTCTTTGCAGCGGCGGCGGGTGCCTTCCTCTTCGATCTGGCGCAGCACTTGCAGGGCAAGGCTGTCATCCGAACGGATGAGGCCGGTTCCGTGGCAATGCGGGCACGGCGCGGTGGTGGCCTCGATCATGCCGGGGCGCAGACGCTGGCGCGACATTTCCATCAGGCCAAAGCCGGAAATGCGGCCCACCTGGATGCGGGCCCGGTCGGTCTTGAGCTTGTCCTTCAGCTTCTTCTCGACGGCGGCGTTGTTCTTGCGCTCGTCCATGTCGATGAAGTCGATCACGATCAGCCCGGCAAGGTCGCGCAGCCGGAGCTGGCGCGCCACCTCTTCGGCGGCTTCCAGGTTGGTCTTGAGCGCGGTCTCCTCGATCGAGCCTTCCTTGGTCGCACGGCCGGAGTTGACGTCGATGGCGACAAGCGCCTCGGTGACGCCGATCACGATGTAGCCGCCGGACTTGAGCTGCACCGTCGGGTTGAACATCGCGCCGAGGTAGCTTTCTACCTGATAGCGGGCAAAAAGCGGCAGCTGGTCGCCGTATTGCTTCACGTTCTTGGCGTGGGACGGCATGATCATCTTCATGAAGTCCTTGGCGATGCGGTAGCCGCGCTCGCCCTCGACCAGAACCTCGTCGATGTCGCGACTGTAGAGATCGCGGATCGAACGTTTGATCAGGTCGCCTTCTTCATAGATCTTGGCCGGCGCGATTGATTTCAGCGTCAGCTCGCGGATCTGCTCCCACAGGCGTTGCAGGTATTCGTAGTCGCGCTTGATCTCGGATTTGGTGCGTTTGGCGCCGGCGGTGCGGATGATCAGCCCCGCGCCCTGCGGCACGTCGATCTCGTTGGCAATCTCTTTGAGCTTCTTGCGGTCGGGGGCATTGGTGATCTTGCGGCTGATGCCACCGCCACGCGCGGTGTTGGGCATGAGCACACAATAGCGGCCCGCGAGCGAGAGATAGGTGGTCAGCGCCGCGCCCTTGTTGCCGCGCTCTTCCTTGACGACCTGCACCAGCAGGATCTGGCGCACCTTGATGACTTCCTGGATCTTGTAGCGGCGCGGGCGCGGTTTGCGCGGCGGACGGATGTCTTCCTGATCGTCGTCATCGGCCACCGATTCGATATCGCTGTCCTTGTCGGCGGCATCGGGCTTGGCCGGGGTCTCGTCTTCGTCGTCCTCGGTCTCGACCTCGGGGGCATCGCCGGTCTTGGCGGTGTCGTCCGCAGCCGTTTCGGTCGCGGACACGTCAGCCGCCTCCGGCGCCTCTTCCGCCTCGTCTGCCGGCGTGTCCGATTGGGGGTCGGCCGCGTCGACGGTCTCTTCCGCCTGAGCAGCGTCCGCCGCCGGTGCCGTTTCCGCCGCCTCGGCTTCGGGCGCATCGCCGCCCTCGGGTTCCTCGACCGGGGTCTCGGCGACGGTCGCCATCGGCGACAGCCCTTCGAGCGTGTCCTCGCCATCACCGAGGTCGATGGTTTCCATCCCCTCGACTTCGCGGCTTTCGATCGCATCGGTATTGGCGGTCTTCTCCGCCTTTGAGGCCGACCGGCGACGGCGCTTCTTGGGGCGCGCCGCTTCTTCCTCGTCCCGCGCCTTCATGGCCTCGGCATAGGCGCGCTCTTCCTCCATCAGCGCCTCACGGTCGGCGACGGGGATCTGGTAATAGTCGGGATGGATCTCGGAAAAGGCAAGGAAGCCATGGCGGTTGCCGCCATAGTCGACAAAGGCCGCTTGCAGCGACGGCTCGACCCGTGTGACTTTTGCTAGATAGATATTGCCAGCGAGCTGGCGCTTGTTTTCCGATTCAAAGTCGAATTCCTCGACTTTGTTTCCGTCCACCACCACGACGCGGGTTTCTTCCGCGTGGGTGGCATCGATAAGCATTTTCTTGGCCATTGTACTTTCATGCTTTCCCACAAGCCCAAGGCCGCGCGGGATACCCCGGGCGGCGCGGCGGATTGCAGGAAATGTCCGATTGGGGCGATGGTGGACGCGGTCAGCACAGGCATGGGTGCGGGGCCCATGATGGCCCCTGCTCTTGCCCTCTGAATTCTCGCGCGTTGCATCGCGTTTCTTCTCCGACGGTCTGGCGCACGCACCATCCGCCCGTTTGCGGCCCGCCGCTTTCACAGTCGGGCTGGTCTTACGATCGCCGCCACGTCAATCTGGCGGTCCGGCGATCAGATCGGTCTGTCTCGGAAGGTTCGGGGCATCTGGCCCGCGTGACTTCGAAAACAGCGAAACTCTCGGGCAGAGGGACTGCGCCCTTTTGCCTTCTGTCAACATAAGGTGGGAAGGCGGGCAAATACAATGGGCAATCGTCAGCCGCACCGGCCCTGCGACAAGAAACGCCGCTTTTGCCGGCGCCCGGGACAGCCGTCACCGCCCCCGCACCGGAGGCGCGCCGCCGACCGAGAGACCCCCGGATCAAGTCCGGGGCGCGGGGCCTGAAACCTCCACGCCCCGCCAAGCCCCTCAGCCCGCCGCGTTCAGCCGCTTGATCAGGCTCGAGGTGTCCCAGCGCCCGCCGCCGAGCTTCTGCACATCCTTGTAGAACTGATCGACCAGCGCCGTCACCGGCAGGCTCGCCCCCACCTCGTCGGCGGTCTTCAGACAGATCGCCAGGTCCTTGCGCATCCAGTCCACCGCGAACCCGTGTTCGAACTGATCCGCCAGCATGGTCTCGTAGCGGTTCGCCATCTGCCAGGAACCGGCGGCCCCGCCGCTGATCACATCGACCACCGCCGCACCGTCGAGCCCGGCCTTCTGGGCAAAATGCAGCCCCTCGGACAGCCCCTGCACCAGCCCGGCAATGCAGATCTGGTTGACCATCTTGGTCATCTGCCCGGCCCCGCTCTCGCCCAGCCGGCGGCAGGCCTTGGCATAGGCCGCGATCACAGGCTCGGCCCGGTCGTAGGCCGCCTGATCGCCGCCGCACATCACCGCCAGCTGGCCGTTCTCGGCGCCTGCCTGCCCGCCGGACACCGGCGCGTCGACAAAGGCGATGCCGCCAGCCTCGGCCGCGTCATAGAGCTCGCGCGTCACCGCCGCCGAGACCGTGGTGTGATCGACAAAGACCGTGCCCTCGTCCATTCCGGCAAAGGCGCCCTCTTCGCCCAGGCACACCGCCCGCAGGTCGTCGTCATTGCCGACGCAGGCCATCACGAACTCGGCGCCCCGGGCCGCCTCGGCCGGCGTCGGGGCACTGGCACCGCCATGCTCGCCGGCCCAGGCCTCGGCCTTGGCGGCGGTGCGGTTGTAGACGGTCACCTCGTGGCCCGCCTTGGCCAGATACCCGGCCATCGGATAGCCCATCACGCCCAATCCCAGAAATGCCAGTTTCGCCATGTCGTGTGCTCCCGCTTTTGTCTTGCATCCGTTTCCTTTAAGGGGTTCTCACCCGAGCCGGACGGGAAGACAAGAGGCAAGGCAAGGCGCAGATGGCAAGCTTATTCAAATGGCTGTTCAGGCTGGCAACGGCCCTCGTGGTGCTCTGCCTGCTGGCGGTGGCCGCGGTTTATTACCTCGCCTCGCGTTCGCTGCCCGATTACGACAAGGAGCTGGCGGTACGCGGCATCGACGGACCGGTCGAGATCGTGCGCAACAATGCCAATGTGCCGCATATCTTCGGCGCCGGGGATGCGGATGTGTTCTTTGGCCTGGGCTATGCCCATGCGCAGGACCGGCTGTGGCAGATGGTGACCCTGCGCCGCACCGTGCAGGGCCGGCTGTCCGAGGTGTTTGGCCGTCGCACCCTGAGCACCGACACGCTGATGCGCCGGCTCGATCTCTATCCCCGCGCCACCCGGTCGGTGGCGGCGCAGGATGACCGCACCCTGGCGGCGCTGACGGCCTATGCGGCCGGCGTGAACGCCCGACTGGACGAGATCAACCGTTCGGCGCTGGGCCGCGGCGCGCCCGAGTTCTTTCTCTTCGAGGCGCCCATCGCGCCCTGGCAACCGGCCGATTCCATCGCGCTTATCAAGCTGCTGGCGGTGCAGCTCTCTGGCCAGATGCAGGAAGAGGTGCTGCGCGCCCGCACGTCGCTGCTCATCCCCGACGAGGACCGGCTGCGCGATATCCTGCCCGATGTGCCCGGCTCCGGCACCGCGGCGCTGCCGGAATATGCCGCCCTGGTGCCGGAGATCCGCAAGGGGCACCAGGATTATGCCCGCCTGCCGCGCGACCCGCTCTCACCCTTCGCGCCGCGCGGGCTGGCCGGGGCGTCGAACGCCTGGGCGGCGGCGCCCTCGCGCTCGGCCTCGGGCGGCACCCTGCTGGCCAATGACCCGCACCTGGGCTTTACCGCGCCGGCGATCTGGTATCTGGCAAGGCTCGAGCTCGAAACCGGCGGCGTGATCGGCGCCACGGTGCCCGGCGTGCCGGTGGTGATGGCCGGCAAGAGCCCCAATCTCGGCTGGGGTGTCACCTCGTCTTACCTCGACGATCAGGATCTCTATATCGAGCAGCTCAACCCCGACAATCCGCAGCAATACCGCACCCCCGGCGGCTTCAAGGATTTCGAGACCCGCCGTTCGATCGTCCGCATCAAGGATGAGGCGCCGGTCACCGTCACCCTGCGCTGGACCGACAATGGCCCGGTGCTGCCGGGCTCGCATTTCGATCTGGGCGCGATCACCCCCGCCGGCCATGTCGCCACGCTGGCCTGGACGGCGCTGAGCGATGCCGACACCTCGCTCAGCGCCGCCATGGGGCTGATGTACGCCCAGGATATCGACGCGGCGGTGGCCACCGGCAAGGATTTCGTTGCCCCGAGCCAGATGCTGACCCTGGCCGACAAGGAGGGCATCGCGCTGCAACTGGTCGGCCGCATGCCGCGCCGCTCCGAGCGCCACGAGAGCCAGGGCCGCCTGCCCACCAAGGGCTGGGCCGCCGAAAACCGCTGGCAGGGCAGTCTGCCGTATGAGGACAACCCCTCTTTCCTGCGCCCCGAGGGCGGTATTGTCGGCAATACCAACAACAAGGTGATCGACCGGCCCTTCCCAGAGCATGTCTCCTTCAATTGGGGCGACAGCCAGCGGATCGAACGCTGGACCCGGCTGATGCAGGGCCGCGAAGTGCACACCCGCGACAGTTTCACCGAGGCCCAGCTCGACACCGTCAGCTTTGCCGCCCGCTCGCTGCTGCCGCTGATCGGTGCCGATCTCTGGTTTACCGGCGAGGCCGCCCCGGCCGGCACCCTGGCCCGCCAGCGGCAGGTGGCGCTGACCCTGCTGGCGGATTGGAACGGCGAGATGAACGAACATCTGCCGGAACCGCTGATCTATGCCGCCTGGCTGCGCGCGTTGCAGGAAAGGCTGATCCGCGACGATCTCGGGCCGCTGGCGGATGAATACACCCATGTGGAGCCGCTGTTCATCGAACGGGTCTACCGCGACATCGACGGCGCCAGCGCCTGGTGCGACATCCTGCAATCCTCGCCCGAGGAGAGCTGCACCGATATCGCCCGCCTGGCGCTGGACGATGCGGTGGTCTGGCTGGAAGAGACCCACGGCCGCGACCTCTCGGCCCTGCGCTGGGGCGACGCGCATGAGGCGACCCATGATCACCCGGTGCTGGGCGAGGTGCCGGTGCTGCGCCATTTCGTCAATATTCGCCAGTCGACCTCGGGCGGCGACCATACGCTCTTGCGCGGCCGCACCCGCGGCACCGGAGCCAACCCCTATCTGAACGTGCATGGCGCTGGCTATCGCGGGGTCTACGACTTCGCCGATCCCGACAGTTCGGTCTTTATCACCTCGACCGGCCAGTCTGGCCACTTTCTGTCCCGCCACTACGACGATCTCGGCAGCCTGTGGCGGCGCGGCGAATATATCCCGATGTCACTGGATGAAGATCTCGCACGGGCGGCAGCAACGGGGGTGACACGGCTGATGCCGCAGTAGCTTTGCGGCACCTGATCGCCCCCGTTTGCGAGAGCCGCGCCATCGTCGACCCGGGTGGCGATACAACGGCCGTGAATGCCACTTCATCCCGGCCAGGCCCGTAACAGTTCGCGAAAGAACGCCGACAGCAGCCAAATTGCAGCCTCGGGAAGCGGGTCTGCGATGGCGCAGCAGCCTGCGCCCCGGCCCAGCCAACCCGCTACCGTACAGACCTTCACCGTCCCGGCCCTGCGCCGGGACCTCCCGGCCAGCCTCACACCGGCGCGTTCGGTTGCTTGCTCGGGCTGCGCCCCAGTTCCGCGCCCTACAGCCTTGCGAATTGCGCTTCCTGTTTGCGGCTCCAGGCCACCTTGAGCCGATAGCCGGTCTCGTCCTGCGCCTCGTCGGTCACCAGACCGCGCTCGAACAGCCAGGCGCGCTTGCGGCCCTCGCCGAAACCAAGCGCCACTTCGGTCTCGTGTTTTTCGGCCTCGAGCGCGCGGGTCACCGCATCGAGGAAATCCCCCATGCCGTCGCCGGTCACCGCCGAAAGCGTCACGATGGCATCGTCGCGGGCCGCGCGGGCCTGAAGCGCGGCCCGGTCCTCGGCGGCAATCCGGTCGATCTTGTTCCAGATCTCGAGCTGCGGGGTGCTGTCAGGCACCCCGAGGCTGCCCAGGATGGCGCGCACGTCCTCGGCCTGCTCTTCGCTGCCCTCATGGCTGATGTCGCGCACATGGCAGATCACATCCGCCGCCAGCACCTCTTCCAGCGTGGCGCGGAAGGCGGCGACCAGTTCGGTCGGCAGGTCCGAGATAAAGCCCACGGTGTCCGACAGGATCACCTCGAGCCCGTTGTCGAGTTCGACCGCGCGCATCGTCGGGTCGAGCGTAGCAAAGAGCATGTCCTTGGCCATGACCTCAGCCCCGGTCAGCCGGTTGAACAGCGTCGATTTGCCGGCGTTGGTATAGCCCACCAGCGCGACAATCGGAAACGGCACCTTGGCGCGGGCCTTGCGGTGCAGGTCGCGGGTCTTGACCACCTTGTCGAGCTGCCGGCGCAGGCGCACCAATTGATCGTCGATCGCCCGCCGGTCGGCCTCGATCTGGGTTTCGCCGGGGCCGCCGACAAAGCCGAGCCCGCCGCGCTGCCGCTCGAGGTGGGTCCAGGCGCGGACAAGGCGGGTGCGCTGATAAGACAGCGCCGCCATCTCGACCTGCAACACCCCCTCGCGGGTGGCGGCGCGGTCGGAAAAGATCTCGAGGATCAGCCCGGTGCGATCGAGCAACTTGACCCCCCAGTCCTTTTCGAGATTGCGCTGCTGCACCGGTGTCACCGGCCCGTCGACCAGCACCAATTCGACGTCCTCGGCCTTGAACCGGGCGCGCAGTTCCTCGATCTTGCCGGAGCCGAAGAGCTTGCCGGGCTGAACGTTTCTCAGGCCGACGACCTCGGCGCCCACCACCTCGAGATCAGGCAGCGCCGCGGCCAGGGCCACCGCCTCTGCCAGCGCCGGTTCGGGCGTGCGCCGGTCCTGATCGGACTTGATGTCGGGATGCAGGACCCAGGCACGGGTCACATGCGTGTCATGCTCTTTCAAGCGCCCTCGTCACCGTCATAAAGGTTGATCGGCTGGGCCGGCATGATCGTCGAGATCGCATGTTTGTACACCAGCTGCGACTGCCCGTCGCGGCGCAGCAGCACGCAGAAATTGTCGAACCAGGTGATCACGCCCTGAAGCTTGACGCCGTTGATCAGGAAAACCGTCACCGGAACCTTGGTCTTGCGCACGTGATTCAGGAACGCGTCCTGAAGGTTCTGTCTGTCCGAAGCCATACCTAAATTGCCTTTGTTCTTGCCGTAGTTGCCGCGGATCGGCCCCCTCACTGAGGCGCGAGTATGTCGTGCCAGCCAAGGGTTTTCCAGCCCCGAATGACGACAAATTATGCTGCGGTGCAGCAAAAGTCAATTGCGCCACAGGTTGGGCGACAAAAGCGCGATGATCGCCAGCGTTTCCAGCCGCCCCAGCACCATGGCCGCGCCATAGACCAGCTTGGCCCCGGCGTTGAGCTCGACCAGCACGATCGGCGCCTCCAGCGCCACGTCGGTCAGCGGCCCGGTTGTCGACAGCGCCGAGGTGGCCAGCACGATGGCGGCGTCGAAACGCACGCCAAAGCCGCCGAGAATCACCGTGATCGCCGCCAGCGAGATGGCGAAGAGCATGAAGAAGACCCAGGCCACAAAGGCGCCGTGCCGGCGGATGCGCCGGCTGACGGCGCGGGCATTGCCGACCGAGGAGGGATGTACCAGCCGTTCGATCTCGCGCCGGCCGTTGAGATAGAGCGCGAAGACCCTGAGCAGCTTGACCCCGCCGGCGGTGGTGGCCACGCCGCCACCGATCATGGCAAGCCCCAGAAGGATGATGCCCGGGTTGTCGAGGCCGGACCAACTGCGCGCGGCGGCCCAGTCGGCGCTTTCGAAGCCGGTGGTCGAGAGAAACGACAGCACGGTGAACATGCTGCCCCAGGCCGCACGGACGGCAGAGAACAGGTCGTCAACCTCGTCGACCTCGAAGGCCCCGGCCCAATGGCGCAGGATCAGAAAGCCGGGCACCAGCACCACCAGCAGCAGGCCCAGCCGGAACTCGGGGTCATGGCGCAGATCGGCGGCAGCGCCGGTGACGGTGTCATTGGTGAAGGTCAGCCGCGACAGCGAGAACAGCAGAAAGAGAAAGATCAGCCCCTCGCCGACAAAGCCGGCCGCACCGCTCTGCACCCCGCCGATTGGCGAAATGCCGGAGGTCGCCAGCGTCGAGGCGGCATGGCTGAAGGCCACCAGCGGCGCCTCGCCCGCCACCAGCAGCGTGATCCAGAGCGCCAGCGTCAGCCCGAAATAGACCGGGATCAGCCGCCACGAGGTCCGCATCAGCCGGGTCACCGGATCGGCGCCTTCCATGGTGGCGACGCGGGCTTCGCCACCGCCCGGCTCGGCGCTGGCGGTCACCTCGAAGCCGCCGAGATTGAGCGGCGCGAGGATCGCCGCCGCGGCGATCCACATCAGCAACCCGCCCATCCAGCCGACCAGCGCGCGCCAGAGATGCAGGGTGTCGGACAGCCGTTCCGGCGCAAACAGCGTCGCGCCGGTGGTGGTAAAGCTCGAGACCATCTCGAGATAGGCGTTGAGAAACGAGGTGGTGCGCAGCGCCTCGTGAAATGGCACCGCCATGATCAGCGGCAGCACGGTGAAGGCGCCCAGCAGCCCCAGCAGCTGGCGCAGGCCGGAACGGTTCTGCACCTGGTTCGAAATGGCGATGCCGACAAGGCTGACCAGGATCAGCGTCAGCAGGCCGGCATAAAAGAAGGTGCGCGCCTGGTGAAACGCTTCCGAGGCCAGCGCATGCACCGCCGGAACCATCATCCACAGCCCGCAAAGCCCCACAAGCTGAAGAAAGAAGGGAAGGTTTTTCAGGGTGTTGAGCATCTAGAAAAAGTCGATCGAGACCTGGAGCAGGCGCTCCACCTCGGGGACATCCTTGGTCATCGAGAACAGCGCGATGACATTGCCCTCTTCGATCCTGAGCGCGCCCGTGGGCCGCATCACCTTGCCCTCCTGCAAGACCGCGCCCACCAGCACACCCTCGGGGAAATCGATGTCGCGGATGCGCTGGCCGGCGATCGGCGAGGTCGAGAGCACCTCGGCCTCGATCACCTCGGCCTCGGCATCGCCCACCGAATAAACGCCGCGCACCCGGCCATGGCGGATGTGGCGCAGGATCGAGCTGACGGTGGTGGCGCGCGGGTTGATATAGGCGTCGATGCCCAGCGGCCCCATCAGCGGCACCAGCGTCGGATCGTTGATCAGCGCGATGGCAAAGGGACAGCCCTCGGCCTTGGCGCGCACCGCCGCCAGCATGTTGACCTTGTCGTCGTCGGTGACCGTCAGCACCGCGTCGGCGCGGTGGATATTGGCCTCTTTCAGCAGCGCCGCATCCAGACCGTCGCCATTGAGCACGATGGTCCGCTCGAGGATATCCGCCGCCCGTTCGGCGCATTTGCGGTTCTTTTCGATCACCTTGGCGCGGATCCGCTCGGCCCGGGATTCGAGCGCCTGCGCCACGGCGAGGCCGACATTGCCGCCGCCGACCAGCACCACGCGCTCCTGCTTGGTCTGGGTCTTGCCGAAGATCTCCATCGTGCGGGTCACGTCGTCGATGTGGCTCATCAGATAACAATCGTCGCCGGCAAAGAGCTGATCGCCGGGATCGGGCGCAAAGAGCGTGCCCTCGCGACGGATCGCCACCACCACCGACCGCAGGGTCGAGAACAGATCGGTGAGCTGGCGCAGCGGCGTGTTGAGCACCGGGCATTCGGCGGTGAGCCGAAGACCGAGAAACTGCGCCTTGCCGTCGAGGAAATGCTCGGTGTCGAAGGCGGCCGGCGCCGAAAGCCGTTGCAGCGCGGCGTCGGCGACCTCCTTCTCGGGCGAGATCACCACGTCGATCGGCATGTGATCGCGGCGGTAGAGATCGGAATAGATCGCGTCGAGATAGCTCTGAGAGCGCAGTCGCGCCACCTTGCGCGGGATGGCAAAGACCGAATGGGCCACCTGACAGGTGACCATGTTGACCTCGTCGGAATGGGTGGCGGCGATGATCATGTCGGCATCGCGCGCGCCGGCCCGGTCGAGAATGTCGGGATAGCTGGCAAAACCGGCAATGCCCTGCACGTCCAAGGTATCGGTGGCCCGGCGCACCAGGTCGGGGTTGCTGTCGACCACCGTGACATCGTTGCGCTCACCCGACAGATGACGCGCGATCTGCCAGCCGACCTGTCCGGCGCCACAGATGATAACTTTCATGGCTCAGGCTCCCCTGCCCCGATCGCGAAAATCATCCTTGGCAGATGCGTGCAAGAGCGTCAACGCGCTACGCGGATGGCGACGGGCCAGCTGTGGCAAATACGGCAAGCGGCCGCGTTCCGGCCGCCTCCCGGGCAAAAAGACTTGCAAAAGCCGCCCGAGATTGCTGTGACGCTGAAAACCTGCGCAGCCACACAGCGAGAGAGACCGCCGGATGACCCTGACGAAGACTAGCCTGAGAACCGTGACCCTGGTCTCGGCGCTCGCGATTCTGGCGAGCTGCGGACAACGCGACCGGTCGGCGCCGCGCCCCGACCCGCAGGCGCTGGAATGCATGACCCGGGCGATGTACTTCGAATCGAACCGCTCGAGCCGCGACGGCATGATCGGGGTGGGCACCGTGGTGATGAACCGCGTCGCCTCGGACGATTTCCCGGATACGGTCTGCGGCGTGGTCTCGCAGAAGAACCAGTTCGCGCCGGGCGTGATGACCCGCCCGATGACCGACCGGGGCCTGCCGCTGGCGCTGGAATCGGCGCGGGCGGTGCTGCAAGGCGAACGCCATCCGCTGATCACCAAAGGCCGGTTCTTCCACGCCGCCTATTACGTCGCGAACTACAACAACATCCATTATGTGGCGACCGCCGGCGGCAATGCGTTCTACGAAAAGCGCCGCCCGGAACTGGTGACCCGCCGCACCCCGCCGACCCAGATCGAAGGCCTGACCGGCGGCTGATCGCCTGTCCCGGGTGCGGGCCGGGTGTTTTCGGCGGGATTATGGCTCTTCGCGAGGACCGGGGCACTTCGCCGACCCAGAGGCCCCGGCGCGGGGCCGGGGCGCGAATCTCGGGCCAATTTCCCAGCGCCCTGACCGGCGCCCCCCCCGTCCCGGGCCCGCCCCGGCACCTCTGGCCTTGAGCCTGCGACGCCGGGCCGACGCGCCTACTGCCCGAAGTCCTGCATGGCCTTGAAATCCATCTTTTCCAGCGTGGCGAGCATGGTTTCGGTATCCGCGCCGGAGACCTGAACCAGAATGCGGTTGGCCACAAGCCCCATGATCTCGCCGTCCTGAATGGCGAATTTCTGGCGGTTCACCCGTTCGACCGTCAGCCCCATCATTGCGGCATTGTTGATCACCCCCGCCAAGCTCGCCACCATCGGATTGTCGGCCATGAGCTTGATGGCAAAGCGCTTGCCCTCGCCGGCATAGCTTGCCTCGGCGCCAACGCCACCGCCGATCATTGCCAGCCCCGGGGCCGCCTCTTCGTCGATCTCGCGGGTCCAGCCTTCGGGCGCCGGCGGCAGAAAGGCGCTGAGCGCGCCGGTCTTGCGGCCAAGCAGCTGCTGCCTCGCGATGTCGATCTCATCGAGGGCGTATTGGATATCGCCCGCTTCATAGGCCGCGAGGGCGCTGTTCAGGGTGTCGGTGATCTCGTCGGCCGCCAGCGGCGTGGCAACAAGACAGGCGGCGGTCAGAAGGCCGGGGAAAATACGCATGAAAAATCTCGTGTGGTGCGGTTATTCGCGAAACCTGCCGCGAAGCGACGCGCAAGACAAGCCCGCCGCCGGGTGTCGGCTGTTCAGAGACCGAGCCGCGCCTTCTGGCGCGCTTGCCAGGCGCGCACCGCTTCCAGCGTTTCCCATTCATACCGCGGGTCTTCCGTCACCCGGCCGAACCACAGCCGCCCCTGGCCGATGCGCCAGGGATCGAGCAGCAGCCCCGCCTCCATCGGCCGGCCCCGGGCAGAGACCACCACCGAGACATGTTCGAGCCGGACGTTGCGGGCATTGGAAAAGCCGACGTGCAGATCGATGGTCCGCAGCCTCTCGGCATGCAGCGCCGCATAAAGCGCATTGGTCCAGTCGCGGCAGAGCCCCTTTTCGCGCAGGCCGTGGATCACCTTGAAATTGTGCTTCAGCGGCGGGTCGACCACCTGCCATTCCTCGGCCCAGTCGAGCGGCCGCAATACCGCGATCCGCGCGGTGCGCCCCGCCTCTTGCGCATCCACCTCCGGCCCCAGCGCCAGAAGCGCCCGGGTCAGCGCGGCGATCCGGGCCTCGCTGTTGCCGGTTTCGGCGAAACTCATCTGCGGCGCCGGCGCGCCGCAGCCGGCCGACAGCCCCAGCGCCGCGAGGCCCAGGGCCACGCGGCGCCGCGTCATCACTGCTGGCACCGGTCAGCCCGCCTGTGCCGCCGTCTCGCCGACCCGCGCCACCCGGGCACCGGATTTCGACGAGGTGACCACGCCCAGCGACTTCAGCTTGCGGTGCAGGGCCGAGCGCTCCATGCCGACAAACGAGGCGGTGCGGCTGATGTTGCCGCCGAAGCGGTTGATCTGGGTCAGCAGGTATTCCCGCTCGAAGGCCTCGCGCGCCTCGCGCAGCGGCAGGGTCGCCAGCGTGCCGGCCAGAACCACCCGGCCCTCTTCCTGCCCCGCCGGCGCATCCTGCGGCAGCTCGTGGGCGTCGATCTCGCCGGTGCCGTCGCCAAGGATCAGCACCCGTTCGATCAAGTTCTTGAGCTGGCGGACGTTGCCCGGCCAGGTCATCGTCTGCATCAGGGCCACGGCCTCATCCGACAGGCTGCGCATCGGCAGGCCCTGGGTGTCGTGGCAGACCTTGATGAAATATTGTGCCAGCACCGGGATATCCTCGCGCCGTTCCTCAAGCGAGGGCACGGCGATCGGCACCACGTTGAGCCGGTGATAGAGCTCCTGGCGGAAGCGCTCGGCCTCGATCTCTTCTTCCAGGTTACGGTTGGTCGAAGAGATCACCCGCAGGTCCACCCGCACCTTGTCTGTGCCGCCGACGCGGGTGAACTGCTGATCGACCAGCACCCGCAGGATCTTGGACTGGGTGCCGAGCGGCATGTCGGCCACCTCGTCGAAGTAGATCACCCCGCCATGCGCCTGTTCCAGCAGGCCGGCCTCGACGCCGCGTTCGGCGCTCTCGCGGCCGAACAGCACCTCCTCCATGGTCTCGGGCTCGATCGAGGCGCAGTTGACGGTGATGAAAGGCGCCTCGGCGCGGGCGGAATGGGCATGGATGTAGCGCGCCGCCACCTCCTTGCCGCTGCCGGCCGGCCCGGTCAGCATCACCCGACCGTTGGATTTGGTCACCTTGTCGAGCTGGCCCAGCAACGCCCGGAACGCGGCGCTTTCGCCGACCATCTCGGCGGCGGTGCTTTCCTTGCGCTTGAGCTGCTGGTTCTCACGGCGCAGTCGCGATGTCTCCATCGCGCGGCGGATCACCACCAATAGCTGATCGATGTTGAACGGCTTCTCGATGAAGTCATAGGCGCCCTGCTTGATCGCGGCGACGGCGATCTCGATATTGCCATGGCCCGAGATGATCACCACCGGAATGCCCGGGTTGTCGCGCTTGACCGTCTTGAGGATGTCGATGCCGTCCATCCGGCTGTCCTTGAGCCAGATATCGAGGATCATCAGCGCCGGCGGCTCGTCGTTGAGCGCGGCCATGCATTCATCCGACCCGCCGGCAAGACGGGTGGTAAAGCCCTCATCTTCCAGAATATCCCCGATCAGCTCGCGGATATCGCGTTCGTCGTCGACAATTAGAATATCGCTCATTTGCTCGTTTCCCCTCGGTCCTCTTCACGCACACTGTCCAAATCCGCCGCCAAAGGCAGCCGGATCACGGCCATCGCCCCGGCAGCGGGCTGGCCGTCAAATCGCGGCGCGTCTTCCAGTGCAAGACTGCCGCCATGTTCCTCAATGATCTTCTTGACGATGGGCAGGCCCAGCCCGGTGCCCTTGTCGCGGGTCGTCACATAGGGCTCGAACAGCCGCGCGCGGTCTTCGGGCAGGCCGATGCCGTTGTCCATGATGTGGATCAGCGCCTGGCGGCCCTCGTCCTCGCAGGTGACGCGGATCATCGGCCTGTGGCCCTCGGGCGCGCCACGCTCTTGCAGGGTCTCGATGGCCTCGCCGGCGTTCTTGATCAGGTTGGTCAGCGCCTGGCTGATCATCGTGGCGTCGAGATCGGCCATCATCGGCCCTTCGGGCAGCGCCACGTCGAAGCGCACATCCGGCTGGCCGCTTTCCTGCAACAGCAGCGCGCCGCGCAGCAGGTCGACCACATCCTCCGGCGCGCGGTCGGGTTCCGGCATGCGGGCGAATTTCGAAAATTCGTCGACGATGCGCCGCAGGTCGTTGGTCTGGCGCACGATCACCCCGGTCAGCTCCTCGAGCTTGGCGGCGCTGGCCGCGTCGAGCTCGCGGCGGAACTTGCGATGGATGCGCTCGGCCGAAAGCTGGATCGGCGTCAGCGGGTTCTTGATTTCATGCGCGATGCGCCGCGCCACGTCGCCCCAGGCGGCCATGCGCTGCGCCGCCACCAGGTCGGACACATCGTCGAAGGCCACCACATAGCCTTCGAGCCCGCCGTCCTCGCGGCTTCGGGTGGCCATGCGCACCAGCAGGTTCTCCTGCCGGCCCTCGCGCACCACCTTGACCTCTTGCTGCACCACGTTGCGTTCGCCGGCGGCCAGTGCCTCGAACAGCGGGCCGAATTCCGGCACCGCCACATTCAGCGGCACGGTCTGGCGGTTTTCGCTCCAGCCCAGAAGCCGCTCGGCCGAGCGGTTGACGAAGGACACCCGCCCGGCATCGTCGAGCCCGACCACGCCCGACGTCACCGAGGACAGCACCGAATCGAACATCCTGCGGCGGCGTTCGATCTGTCGGGTGTTGTCGAGCAGGGTCTCGCGCTGGCCCTTGAGCTGACGGGTCATCTGGTTGAAATAGCGGCCGAGCATGGCGATCTCGTCGTCGCCTTCCTCTTCGCGCACCTGCACATCCAGATCGCCGGCGCCGACCCGCTGCGCCGCGCCGGTCAGCCGGCCCACCGGCCGTGACAGCCGTTCGGCGAACCACAGGCCCAGCCAGGTGGCGGCCAGCACCAGCAACAGCGCAAAGCCCAGGTAGATCAGCGCGAAGTCGAACAGGCGCCGGCCGCGCTCGCTTTCCTGTTGCTGATAGAACTGCGCGGTCTGCTGGGTGTCGTCGAGCAGGTCGAGCAGCTCGCCGTTGACGTTGCGGGAGATATAGAGATAGCGATCGGGAAATTCGCTGAGCGGCACAATGGCGCGAAACTCGCTGTTTTCCCAATCCTCGATCAGGCTCAGGCTGTTGTCGCCCTGGCTGGCGGCGATCTGCGCCGCAGTGGGTTTCTCGAAATCGAACAGGTAGGACCTTTCGCCACGGGTGCGCAGCTCGCCGGTGCCGTCGATCAGATAGGCCTCGCGCAGCCCGCGCTGGATCAGCCCCTGCCCGTCGGTCAGCACCTTGCGCAGATTAGTCGTCGGATCGCGCAGCACGGTCGGACGCTGGGCATTGATATAGCCGGCCAGCGCGCGGGCGTCCTCGGCCAGATCCTCGCGCTGTTCGGCCTGATAGGCCTTGGCGGCCGAAAGCGACGCCCCCACCACCTGGCGCACCCTGTCCGAGAACCAGGTCTCGAGCCCGATGTTGATCGTCAGCACGGCAAAGACCGCCACCGTCACCGCCGGGATCAGCGCCATCAGCGCAAACACCCCGGTCAGCCGCAGGTGCAGCCGCGACCCGGCCGAACGCGCCCGCCGCGCCGCCACCATCCGCGCCACCCGTTGCAGCACCAGCGCCGCGATCAGCAGGACATAGACAAAATCCGCCAGCAGGATCAGCCGCAGCCCCGGCGCGCTGGCGCCCATATTGAGCGGCCCCATGACAAGAAAGGTGGCAAACGCCAGGCAAGGGCCCAGCACCACCAGCGCCAGGGTCGTGATGTTCTGGACCCGACGCTGACGCGCCCACCGCCGCAGCCCCTCCAGAGAGACCCGCCGAACCGGCGGAGTCCTGCCGCCCCCGTTCAAACCTCGCGCCGATGCATGTGCCCCAGTGGCCACAGACCGCCCTCACTCAGATGTGCCGCTTGCGCGGCGAACCGCCATATCCTGTGGCTCTCTCCCGTCCAACCACATGGGTTGCGACATCGGGGCCACTCATGTGGCTGTTTTACATCAACTTGCGGCGCCGTGTCACGGGAATATCGAGATCGGTGATTTTCTTGCGCAGCGTATTGCGGTTGATGCCGAGCAGTTCGGCGCATTTCGCCTGATTTCCGCCTGTGGCCTCGAGCGCGATTTCGATCAACGGGTATTCCACCTCCTTGAGAATACGCTGATAAAGCCCCGGCGGCGGCAGGAGCGCGCCATGCAGGTCGAAATACCGGCGCAGGTGGCGGGAAACTGCCGCCCCCAGCTTTTCGCTGCTGCCGCCCGAAAGCACCGGCTCCATCTCGGGTTGATTGCCAAGCACCAGCTCAACCTCGGTGCGGGTGATTTCCTCGGCCCGGCTGGTCAGACTCAGCCGGCGCACCGCGTTCTCCAACTGGCGGACATTGCCCGGCCAGCTGTAGGCGCGAAACAGCTCGGCGGCATCGCCCGAAAGCCAGCGCTTGGGCGCGCCGTCGCGCTCGGCCCGCAGCAGGAAATGATCGGTCAGCAGGGCGATGTCCTCGACCCGTTCGCGCAGGCTCGGCACCTGGATCGAGGCGCCCGAGAGCCGATAGTAGAGATCCTGCCGCAGCCGCCCCTTGTCCAGCGCCTCGGCCAGGTCGCCCTGGCTGGTCGCCATGAAGCGCGGCACGTGGTCGCCGGGCGTGTCGATCATCCGCACGATCCGCGCCTGGATGTCATCGGGAATGTCGGTGATCTCGTCCAGCAGCAGCGTGCCGCCCTTGACCCGCGCCAGCACCCGCGCCGGGCCTTCGATGTCCTGCAACTCATTGCCGGTGACGGTGACAAACGGCAGCGTGCGCCGGTCGGAGAAGTCGTGAATGGCCCGCGCGATCAGGGACTTGCCGGTGCCACTTTCACCGGAAATCAGCACCGGAAGATCGGTGTTCATCACCCGCGCCACCAACCGGTAAAGCGCCTGCATCACCGGCGTCCTGCCGACCAGCGGCAATTCGTCCGGCTGATCGGGTACATCCGGCGCCGGCCGGGCCGGGGCGCTGCGCGCCTCGAGCGCCCGGGCGGTGCGCTTCATCAGATCCGGCAGATCGAAGGGCTTGGGCAGGTAATCATAGGCCTCGGCCTCGGCCGCCTGGATCGCCGTCATGATGGTGTTCTGCGCCGAGATCACGATGACCGGCAGGTCGGGTCGGTCCTGGCGGATTTTCGGAAGCATTTCCAACCCATTGCCATCCGGCATTGCAACGTCGGAGATGACCACGTCGCCCTTGCCCTCGCCGACCCAGCGCATCAGCGTGGTCAGCGACGAGGTGGCATGCACCTTGCAGCCCGCGCGGGTCAGCGCCTGGGTCAGCACCGTGCGGATGGTGCGGTCGTCGTCAGCAACCAGGATCGTGCCGTCCATGAGAAATCCTCCTAGGCTCTGCCCGCTGTGGCGCCCTTGGGCACCATCGGCAGGGAAATTCGAAAGACCGTGCGCCCGGGCACGGAAGTGACTGAAATCCAACCGTCATGGTCGGAAATGATCTTGCTCACCAGCGCCAGGCCCAGCCCGGTGCCATTCTCGCGGCCCGAGACAAACGGCTCGAAGATGTCGCCCTTGAGCGCTTCCGGCAGGCCCGGGCCATCGTCGATCACCTCGACCTGAAGCGGCAGGGTCTGGCCGGTGCCATCCGAACGCCGCAGGCGGAAGGCGCGTTCGTAATAGGTGTGCAGGCGAATGGTGCCGCCCTCGGGGCCGGCGGCCTCGGCGGCATTGCGGATCAGGTTCGAGATCACCTGCAAGAGCTGGTCGGCATCGCCCCAGACATGCGGCAGCGAGGGGTCGTAATCCTCGATGATCTTCATATGCGCCGCGGCACCCACCAGCGCAGAGCGCCGCGCCCGGTCGAGAACATCGTGGATATTGACCGATCCGCGCTCGGGCGCCGAGAGATTGCCGAATTGTTCGACCTGCTCCAGAAGCTTCACGATCCGCCGGGTCTCACCGACGATAAGGTCTGTCATTTCAAGATCTTCAGCGCTGAGATTCATGCTCAGAAGCTGCGCCGCGCCGGCGATCCCGGCCAGCGGATTCTTGATTTCATGGGCCAGCATCTCGGCCATGCCGATGGCGGATTTGGCGGCGGATTTCACCGAATGGCTCTGGGTCATCCGCCCCGCCAGCTCGCGTGGCGAAATCAGCAGCATCATGCCGCCGGCGGCGTCTTGCAGCGGCGCGACCTGTAGGTTGCACTGAAGCGGCGCGCGGTCGCCGGTGCCGACGTCGACATCATTGACGAACAGCGCGGTTCCCTGCGCCCTGGCGCGCCCGAAGCTTTCTTCCAACGGCGCGTCGACGGCGAGCCGGTCCCAGACCGGCTC
>Ga0208334_100148_pt1 | contig 32851 bp, 25 predicted proteins | sample DeeseametaMP0900_FD_184201 | JGI IMG/M metagenome (GOLD analysis project Ga0208334, IMG submission 184201) | Marine microbial communities from the Deep Indian Ocean - MP0900 (SPAdes) | ecosystem: Environmental > Aquatic > Marine > Oceanic | place: East of Durban, South Africa, South Indian Ocean...
TTGAAGAGTCAGTGCTTGTATAAGTTGAACGGCCTTGTGATGCCTTACCACTGATAAACGTAACTAATAGCAATACGCTTGATACAATAACAACGATTATTGATGAACCCCATTGCTCAGTGGAAATGCCTTTAAATATGGCTAACAACAGTACAGTAAAAAGTAATGTTCTTATTATATTTCTCATAGTATGTCCTTACTAAATTAAAGCGAATTTACTTTAGCTGTATGTTCTAAGGCATTAGAAAGCGCTTTTTCTATGTGCGGAAGCTTAAACGGCTTAGAGACAAACATATCCATGCCTGCTTGCTGGCAAGCTAGTTTATCTTGCGACGATGTATTAGCAGTTAGCGCTACAATGTAGGTGCTTTCGCTAGGGCAAATACGTTGCGCTCTCAGCGTTTTAGTGGCTTCAAAACCATCCAGGATAGGCATAATGCAATCCATAAAAATAAGGTCGTAATGCTTTTGCTTACACTTAAAAATAGCGTCTTGGCCATCAATGGCGCAGTCGGCTTTTACGTTTAATTTTTCAAGAGAGGCATCAAGCACACGGCGGTTTATATCGTTGTCATCAACAATAAGTACACTGAGCGAGTGGCTGTTTAACTCAATTTTTGATTGAATGTCGTCTATTATTTGCTCTTTTCCAAGCTCTAGCGGAATATTAATACTAAACGTTGAGCCTTTTTGTAGTTCACTCGTCACCTTTATTGTGCCGCCCATGTATTCTACAAGCTCTTTTATAATTGCTAGGCCAAGCCCTGTGCCCCCTTTATTATTTTTAGCGTCAACCTCTTGTGTAAACGGCGAAAATAAAGACTCTAAAAAGGCAGGGGTCATTCCGCGACCAGTGTCAGAAACTGTAATACCAAGAGATAGCGCATCGTTATTATTTATGAGCTGTGTTTTAAGTTTTACATGACCTTGCTCGGTAAATTTTAATGCGTTACTTAATAAGTTAGAGGTAATTTGGCTCAGGCGTGTACTGTCGCAAAAGGCCCAGCAGCTATCATCAATTGTATTTTCTATGATTAATTCAACATGGGTTTCTTTAAATAACGGGGTATATAAAGAGGCTAAATCACTAAATATGGTTTTAAGCAGTACATCGGTTGGCTCTAGTTTTAATTCACCATGATTAATTTTAGAAAAATCGAGTACTTCGTTGATAATATTAAGTAAAATATCAGCGCTGCGTAGCGCTATTTTTATTTTTTCGTCTCGTTTTTCAGTGTCTTTTTCATCTATTAGGGTGGTGAGCATGCCGGTTATGCCATTTAGGGGGGTGCGTAACTCGTGGCTAATTTTAGCAAATAGCATACTTCTATCTTCTAACATATGCTCTGCTTCGGCTTTTTTCTTTTTTAGCGCTTCTCTAAGTAAGATTGATTCGGTAATGTCTTGAAATGTACCAAATAGCCTTATGCAATTACCTTCGTGAAACTCGGCTTCTCCAAAAGTCGAAATCCAAATTTCTTGGTTTTGGGCAGTGATAACCTCAAGCTCTAAATCCCATTTTTCACCTTTGTTTATGGCGTTTTCTACCGCTTTATTTATGGCTTCTCTGCTGGGGCCCTCTTTGTAAAACTCAATCGCGTTATCAACTATTGGCTGATAGTCATCGGCTACCTGATGAATGCGTTTAGTTTGCTTACTCCAATAAACTTTGTTCTCGATTAAATCCACCTCCCAAGTGCCGATATTCGCGATGTTTTCGAGCTTTGACAGGGTGTAGCTATTTTTTAAAAGTTGCTCTTTCGTGTCTATTTTTGCAAATTCAGATCCTAACCACTGAGCAAATAGCTCAATGTAATCGTAGGCTTCGTCGCTAAATGCAGGTGACTCGTTAGGCGATGAAAAGTTAACAGTGCCAAAGGTTTTATCGGCTACTTTTATAGGTGCGCCAATGTAGGACTCAAGTTGAAAATTTATGTAACAAGGGTGAGTTGCAATCGTACTTTGTGAGGCTTTATGAAACGAAAGCGCCGAGCCTGCTGTTAATGTGTGGACGCAGTATGTGCCACCTAGCTCAAATTGTGTGCCGGGTAATAGGGCGTTATCAGGGGTTATAGCATGTAATACTGTGTACGTATTAGCATCAATTTTACTAATTATTGCTACATCAAGGCTGAACACTTCTAGGCCAAACGCGAGTAGGCTTTTAATTTTTGAATCAAAATCCAGAGTTTGGTCTGAGACTATATCGTGAAAACGCCTTAAAAAGTTCACCGCAATTACCTTAATTGTATTTTATATCGTTATGCGTATCGGCAGATAGGCACATTTATTTATATGTTTTTAACAGTTTATACCAACAGGCGTAAACCGCTGAGCAATATATTAAGTAATGGGTGTTAGGCTATCAACACGCGAACTTAATTGTTTTGCTCAATTAGCAAACTTTTTCCATTAATAGGTAGAATTAGGCGTGTATTCTGGGTTTATGTCGCCGCCTACTTCTTCTGGGTCTACATCGTTTATAAGCAGCACTTCGCGAACGGCTTCAATATGATCAAGCACTGTTTGATAGCGCTCGCCATATTCGTACTTTGTTACTTCAATTGCTTGCGGCATGTAAGTAAATGCAATTTTTAGTGCGTGTAACGCGTCTGGATTGATTTTATCGCTCATAAATTTCTCTCATTTTATCAATGTATAGTGATTTGTTTTACAGCTGCTAAAAGAGCCTGCCTAGGGACAATTAGCTTTTTGCATACGCCCTAACAAAATAACAATAATTATAGAGTTTGTTGACTGTTAAAGTAAAAAAATTGCCTGTTTAGCCGTTATTTTAATGGGCTAAGCAGTTAATCACTGATCAGCATGATAACGCAGTTGTTTTGGGATTATTTAAAAACAGTTTTAGCTCATCATATTTGCCTACCTAAATACCAAGTATGCTCAAAAAATGTAATTTTATAAATAAACAGACATTGATTATGCGAATAAAAAGGAGCTTGTTAGCTTATTAAGTAACGATAATATGTTGCATAAATTTACAAATGCGCAATATAATGCAAATAGTTGTTATTTGCATATGCGGGTGTGCGCGCCTGCTATTTATTAAATGAGCTAAAAATGAATAATAAAAAAACCTTTAGCGCTACAAAGCGTCGCCATTTAATGGCGTGCTTATTGGCATTGGTAACCGCTACGGTGATGATCACCGGGATGACTACCTATTTGCCCTTACAAATGAGTGAACAAATTTTACTGCCTATTTTACTGTTTCCAATTATTTGGGTTGGGCTTTTTATATATGCCTACATTAGCGAAAAAGCATCGCAGCCATTTTTAGTCATGATCACTTTGTGTTTAGTGCATGGAATTTTAAGTTATTTTGCATTAATGCAGGGGCAAGGATGAAATCAATTACTTTAAAAAAGCTATTTTTATTACATAGTTGGGTGGGCGTAGTAACCGCCGTTTTATTGTTTATTGTGGCATTTACCGGCGCGTTAGCAGTACTTGCAAGGCCTGAGCTAAAAATTTGGGCCAACCAATCACTGCAGCAAACCCAACATATTCCTAATAGCGAAATAAGCACATTAGTTAACACATACCACGCTCAAGTGCCCAAAGAGTTTGGTGAAAATATTCATGTGTTTATGCCAACAGGGCATAATTTTCATTTACTGGCTTTAGTATTTGAATCGCACCATGGTGATGAAAATTACCAGCAAGAAGTACTCCGGGCATTTGAATTTGACCCAGCAAGCTTAGCGTTGGTAAATACCTACTATGGCCCTAGTAAGCAATATTATGCCAATAGAAAAACAGATGCAGCCAGCTACATTGGTGAGTTTCACGCTGACTTACATTTAGGGCGACCTATAGGGCTTATTTTAACTGGGTTTTTAGGTTTAACATTATTAGTAAGTACGGTAACTGGCTTATTTATACATCGTAAATTAATTAAAGAGCTGTTCACCTTTAGGTGGCATAAAGGCTTTGATGTAACCATAAGTGACGGCCACAAAGTAATGGGCATTTGGGGCAGTATTTTTAATATTGTAATTGGCTTTAGCGGCGCATTTTTAGGGCTCGCAACCGTAATTTTACTACCTGCAGCGGCTTTTGTTAGCTTTGGAGGCGACCAAGATAAGTTGATAGAAACTTTTACAGCTATTCCTGAGCCAATAATAAGTTATGTAAATCAGCCAACTAACATAACCGCTATTTTAAGTGATGCGCAGCAACGCTACCCACACGCTGTTATTTTAGATGCCACGGTAATGGCGCATAACGATGCTAACGCACAAGTGTATTTACGCCTTTTAGGAGGCGAAGCCGTGGCTTCTCAGTTATTGCATTACAATGGGCAAGGGGAGTACATCACTTCAATGAGTAGCTTTGGCCATATAGCAGGGGTATCAATTAAAATTATTGAAATACTCTTCCCACTCCATTTTGGTAATTTTGCTGGCTTATTTGTGAAGTTACTTTGGGTAATGCTTGGCTTAGCATGTGCCTTAATGCCACTTTCAGGCATGATGATGTGGTTAGCAAAGCGTACCAGAGGCAGCACACCAACGCTTAGCGCTGACGCGTATGCAAGGTGGAACCGCTTTATTATAGGCAGTTGCGGTGGTTTAGTGCTTGCTTGTTGTGTGTTATTCCCTGTGCAAGTACTTTTAAACTATGCCGTGGCTGGCGCTGAGCACAATGCTTACTTTGGGCCGGTATTTTTTTACGCGTGGTTAGTATGGCTAGTAATTGCAGCATTTTGGCAAAACTATAAAAACTACTTTAGAGCAACCTTGTTGCTTTGCGCCTTATTCTTAATAAGTGTTTTACCATTTAATAGTGTATTGGGCGTTAATAATGTTATTAACGCAAACAGTACCCTAGTGGCATTTACAGATATTAGCTTTTTAATTGTGGGACTGGCGTTTTTATGGGGATACTTAAAAACAAAACCTGATGCCATAGCACTTGCAGAGGTAAAAGCAGCATGAGCACCGTTATGATAGTTATTGCACTAGCGAGTTTACTGGCCGCTTTATTATTAATGAGAAGTAAGCACTACAATGTAGCCTATAAGTGGCTGTATTGTTGGGCTTTAATAGCTATTGCCTTAGCGTTTTTTATAAGTGTTTACGCTGTGCTAGCGGGGATTGTATGCACCATTGCAGCGTTTACTGTAATGGGCATACTGGTTGCGCTATCTAAAGGGAAACAACACACTTAGCTTAAAAAGGCTTTGGCTGTATCAATGCCCATTTTGTACCCATCGTTAAGGCGTTTAACATTTTTTGTTGTACGGCCCACTCTAAATTGAGGCGGTGGAGCAATAATATTGATTTTGCAATCTTCAGGCGGGTTATTAATAAAATCTATGCTGCTGTTATAAACATGCGCTCTGTTAATCGAGCTATTTATTAAAGCAGGGTAGTTTTTATAAAGTTTTTTGGTTAACCACTGAGATTTACTTGGCTTTTTTCTATATCCTAGTGGCTGAGAAAGCACCACGGTTATTTCTTGAGCGCCCATTTCGTATGCTTTTATTACGGGAATAGAGTCTGCTACGCCGCCATCGGTCATCGCAATATCATTAATTATAGGGTAGTTACGATACGCAATTGGAATCGCGCACGATGCCTTAAGTTGCTCTACCATCGCATCACTACTTGCTTTGAGGTAATGGGGCTGCCCTGTGGTGATAGCTGTAGAGACGATATAAAATTCGTGAGCCGCCTTTGCAAAGGCTTCTGTATTGAGGGGGATCTCTTTAATGGTTGCTTGCCACAGCCAATCTAAATCAAATAAGTGGCCGCCTTTGATAAAGCGCGCTAAGTTAATAAATTCAGGCCGACACGAAAAATCGGTAATAACATGGTAATTTCGTTTAGGTTGTTGGCATAAATAAGCGGCTATATTGGTAGCGCCAGCAGAAACCCCAAAGTAATTAGTAAAAGGTTGATAGCGCTGCGCTAAAAACTCATCCAGCACGCCGGCGGCAAAAATACCGCGCATTGCACCTCCCTCAACCACTAAAGAGTGTTTATTGTTATTATTAATCATACTATTACCTCCCTTTTGATGATATTACCAACTAACCAAGTAAAGCGCGATAAAATGCTGAAATAATTATACTCATTTGCCACATTACTTAATTCACTTAAGGGATTAAACTTAGCGCTAACGGCGCTAAAAATTTGGATATAAACAGAGCAATAACGAAGCTTTTATCCTGTAATCAACATGGTTTAGTATTTAAAACTAAATCACTTAATTAAGCTATTTGGTATTAGTGCACTGTTTGGCTTAGCAAAAGCATTTAGTTGCTAATATGTTTTGTTTAATCGTAAGTGTTGGGTATTTCTGATAAAGTATTTATTAATACAAGGCTTTGTTAATATTAAAGAATCGTTATTTATGACTGACTCAAGTGTGACCGTATTTAGTAATTTGCAAAATAAGTTAGGTGAAAGCCCGCTTTGGCACCCTTTGCTTGAAACGCTATTTTGGGTAGATATAGAAAAAAACCTTCTGCTAAGTAAGTGTTTGACAAAGCCTGACTCACTAACACAAGTTGAAATGCAAGATACGGTTTCGGCTTTAGCGTGGCTTGATAGAGCACATCTTATTATTGGCACCAGTACGGGTATTTATAAATACCATATAGCTTCTGGGGTGCGCCAAACGCTTACATTTTTAGAAAATACCCAGCCCACACGGCGCTCTAACGATGGTCGAGCAGACCCTTGGGGTGGTTTTTGGCTAAGCACTATGGATAAAAGCGCCCGCTCAGGCGAGGGTAAAATTTACCGTTTTTATCAAAATTCGCTCAATTGCGTGGTGCAAGGTTTAACCATTCCCAACGGGTTATGTTTTGATAAAGCGCGCTCACGTGCTTATTACTGCGACTCTAAAGCCAGCTGTATTTTTACTTTAAATGTAAACCCAGACAGCGGCGAGCCTATATTACCCGCCCAAGTTTTTTATCAATTTAAAAATACCCAAGTAGACCCAGATGGCTGTGTGATTGATGCCCTTGGCAACTTATGGCTTGCGGTATGGGATATGGGCTGCGTTATTTGTTTATCGCCAGATGGGAAGGTTTTAAACACACTGCCACTTGCTGCAACAAAACCTACAAGCGTTGCCTTTGGTGGCAATAACGCACAGTGGCTATTTGTAACTTCTGCAGATGACAGTAATGTAAAAACTAACCAGTCATTACAAGGTAATTTATTTAAAATAACAGGCATAAAAAACGGGCAGCTAGAGCCGCCCGTAATAATATAAAACGTTACGGGGCAGGGGCAACCCACATAACACCTACCTCTTTTTTAACCACTATTACTTTGGTGCCAGCACTAATGGGTTGTGTACTTTTGAGTTGCCAGCTTATGCCTGAATATTGATGTGTTGTTATTTCTTTATCTGAAACATCTTTTGCTAATACAAAAGTAAGATCGGCGAAATCGCTATTTATTTGCTTAGAATCTACATTTTCTTGCATACGTTTCATGGGTTTCCATAAAAGTAGTGCTAAAACAGCGGTAATGATGGTATTGCTCCAAAGCGCCGCTGTAATAGTTTCGGGTAGTACTCCTGCAACCATTAACAGCCCAGAAGTTAGCAAAGACAACCCCAAGAAAAGCAGAATAATAGTAGATAGCCCTAAAACGGTGACTTCTATTATTAATGCAATAATACCTATAACCATTAAAGCTTGTGGTAAGTTTTGCGAAATTAGGTCCATATATTCTCCTAAATTAAGCTAATAGGCTTTATTGCAGCTTTTGCGTTTTATTTAATGTATTGATAATAGACATACCTTGCGCTACGAGCGAGCTAGCATCGGTGGCGTTATCGGGAAGTAAAACGACCGATGACTCTTTAGCTATGGCCTCTTTTGCAGCGATAGCCTTAGTTGCAAGGTCTAATTGGATAGCTTTTTGTCCTTGTTCTGTATCTGCTGCTGCACCTACTTCACGCAGAGCATCTGCTTGTGCTTCAGCTACCGCAATAATGGCTTTTGCTTCACCTTCTGCTCTGAGTATTTGTTCTGCTTTTTCTGCTTCTGCGGCAAGTACCTGCGCCTGCTTTTTACCCTCTGCAACATTAATATTTGCTTGTCTGTCACCTTCGGATTCTAATATTTGCGCGCGTTTTACACGCTCAGCTTTCATTTGTGCTTCCATTGCTTCCATAACTGATTGAGGCGGCACAATATCTTTTATTTCATAGCGTAAAACCTGTATACCCCATGGCTCAGCTGCTTGGTTAATAGCTGCCACAATGTTGGTATTTAATAAGTCACGTTCTTCAAATGTTTTATCTAGTTCCATTTTACCTAACTCTGAACGCATAGTTGTTTGCGATAATTGAGTAACAGCAAATACATAGTCATCCACGCCGTATGTTGCTTTGTAAGGGTCAAGTACTCGAAAGTACAATACACCGTCAACAATTAGGGAGATATTATCTTTTGTGATGGCTGACTGTGAGGGAACATCTTGAGCTTGTTCTTTCAAACTACGATCTGCAGCAATGCGGTCTATAAATGGCACAATAAAATTGAGGCCGGCTTCTTTAGTTGATTGGTATTTTCCAAAGCGCTCTATTAACCATGCTCTGTTTTGAGGTACAAACTTAACACTACTTTTTAGAAGTACAATTACAAAAACAAGTAAAAATGCTTCAACAGTAAATACCATATTTAGTATTTGATTGATTGGATCCATTTAAAAATTCCTTATGAGAGTGGAGTTGCTGAGTTGTTGTATTGTTTATAATTTCAGCGTGTATAGATTATCACTACTTGAATTTATGCACCACAAAAACAAGCTTTTAGTGAGTGGGTTTAAATTGGCATACCTTATTACGGCCTGTTTCTTTTGCGGTATAGAGTGCTTGATCGGCTTTGCTTATAAAGCACTGTGGCGTGCTATTTTTATCCGGTGTGGCTGAATAAAAACCGATACTTAATGTTAAGTACTCACTTACGGTAGAATTATTATGTTTTATGTCTGCCGCTTTAATTGCTTGTTGAATTAAGCGGGTAAATTGTTGGCAGTCTTGCTCATTAGTTGCCGGTAAAATGACGGCAAATTCTTCACCGCCATAGCGCGCGGCTAAATCGCTTTCGCGTCGGCATCGCGACTTAAGCGCAGCTGCCACCTTAACTAAGGCTTCATCGCCTTGTTGATGGCCGTAGCTGTCGTTGTAATTTTTAAAAAAATCTATATCGCACATAATTAAGCTAACGGGTTGCTTAGCACGTGCGCAGCGTTTAATTTCGCTCTCTAGTGCTTTGTCAAAACAACGCCTGTTTGCAATTGTGGTTAGGCTGTCGGTATTTACAAGGTGGTTAAGCTTTTGATTTGCGGTAATCAGCTGTTGTTGAATATGCTGAAGCTCTTGCTTGTAGTTTAAGTTTTTAAACGCATTAGCGATTATTTCACCTACTAGTTTTAACCTAATTAAGTCTAAGTCTGTCCACTCACGTTTTTGCTTTACACAATCACAACCAATAAAGCCTACTAGCTCCTTATCGTAGCGAAGGCCAATACACAGTACCGATTGAATACCTTCACGCTCAAGTTCTTGTTTTTCTTTAGTCGCTTTTTCTGGGAGGCTGGCAACATCATTTACTTTAAATAAGTGTGTGGTGCCCATTAAATTAGCAAAGTAGGGGAGTGAGTTTTTTGGTATGTGCTGTAGTTGATCTTTAAATGGCTGAATACCTTGATTAACCCATTCATGGGTGTTACGCATTGATTTACCATCGTCAGAAAATTTAAATAAGTAACTTCTATCGGCATGGCATACAGTGCCAATGGCTTTAAGCGCAAACTCAATATGTGTATCAATATTGTCATTTTGAATATCTATTAAATCGGTAGAAATTTTTGAGATAATTTTATCAAAGTTATATTGCGCATCTTTGTTGTGTTCAATTATTTCAAACGTAGCAATGTATAAGTGACTATTTAGCGAGGCAAGTTTGGCGTTTAGTAATAGGCCTTGCGTTCGTTTTTGTAAAAATACGTGGCAGTTAGTATTTATAACTAAGTATTTTTCAAACAATTGCGCAACAGTAAATTGTTTTTTACTTTCTGGACTACTTAACGTGAGGAGCTTAAAGTCTGCATCTTTTAAAGTTGGCTGTGAGGGTAAATCAAATATACTCTGCGCTTGAGTGTTTGCTTTATAGGCTTGTGTTTTAGCATCATAAAGTACAACGGCAAACGGAATAAGCTTTATAGTACTCCACATATCTTCGATTGGTTTTAAGCCCACTCATTGCTCCAGTTGATTTTACATACAATTTAATTGTTCCTACTATGTTATTTAGTACAACTTTAGCTATTTTGCTAAGTTTTTAGTGCGTTTAAGAGGGCTTCGTATTACAATTGCTACTGTATATCATTACCCTTTTCTACTCTAAGCCACCTGACGGCTTATTTGCATTTTAAGTATAGGTTTTTCAAGCATTTCATGACAGAAATCACTACACACCAGGCGTCTCGTCGTCGGTTACTTATCGCTTTAGCGATAACATGTTCATTTATGGTAATTCAGGTAATTGGCGCTTATTACGCTAATTCGCTTGCTGTACTTGCCGATGCAGGGCACTTATTTGTGCATAATAGCTCGCTATTTATTGCCCTTATTGCCTCAAGCTTAGCAATTCATTTTGCTAAAACCTATAACGATGGCTATCAACGCGCTGAGCTCATTGGTGGTTTAATTAATGGTTTACTGTATTTGGCGATAAGCTCCGTTATTTTATATGAAGGTGTAGAGAGAATTTCCCATCATAACGATGGCCATGATTTAGCAATAAACAGCTTTTTAATGTCGAGTATTGCTTCTGTAGGGTTTTTATTTCATGGTGCTGCAGCGTGGGTACTTTATAAAGGCCGCAAAGCAAGCATTAATGTGTACGCTGTATTTTTGCATTCGTTTTTTGACATTATATCGACCATTTCTACGTTTATAGCTGGCGTACTTATTTATTTTACAGGCTGGAGCATTATTGATATTTTATCGAGCATGCTAATTGCCTCGTTTGTGTTATTTACCGGCGGTAAAGTGATCACGAGCTGTATTAAGGGGCTGTTCTTTAATAACGCTAAGTTGCCTAAAGTGAAGGATATTGAGCAGTCAATTACCGATTTAGAGCATGTGCATAACGTACATAATGTGACGGTGTCGCGCAAAGACAGCGATATTATTGTCGGCGCTCACGTGGTGTTAAAAGAGCATTGTACAATTGAAAAGCACGATGAAGCCTGCCGCTTAAAAATAGAAAAACTCCTCGCTGCGCGTTTTAATGTTAAAAGCAGCGTACTGCAAATTGAAAGCCACGAATGCCAGCATATTCATAGCTAACTTTTTATTAAAGTGTGAATATGCTCATGTGTTTCGGGGTTTTGTAATTGCTCTGCCCGCATTGGTTTTGCAAAATAATAACCTTGTAAAACATGACAACCTAACCCTTCTAAAAAGGCTTTTTGTTGCTTAGTTTCAACGCCTTCGGCTATGCAATAAAGCTCTAAGTTTTGAGCTAAAGTGTAAATGGTTTTGATGATCGACTCATCACTTTTATCAATCCCAATACTATTAACAAAGCTTTGATCTATTTTAATGACATCAATAGGGAACTGGCTCAAATAAGTAAGTGATGAGTAGCCGGTGCCAAAATCATCGAGTAACAGCTTAAAACCAGCCGATTTTAACTTTTGTAGTTGCTTTGCGGCTTTTTGCTTGTCTTCTAGCAGTATGTTTTCTGTTATTTCTAGGCGCAGTTGTACTGGGCTCATTTGATGCTGTTTTAATATATTGGTCAGCTTGGTTGCTATATTCGTCCTTAAAATGTGCTTTGGCGACAAGTTAAGTGAAATATAAAACAATGGGTTGCTGGCCAATGTAGGGGCTAGCTCAGTTAGCGCGCGCTCTAAAGCTTGCTCCGTTAATGCTTCTATCAGGCCTGTTTCTTCAGCAATAGGGATAAATAATGCCGGCGAGACAAATTGGCCGTTATTTTCCCAGCGCATAAGTAATTCAACCCCATTTATTGTTTGTGCGTGCGTGTCTATTATGGGTTGGTAGTGATTAAATAATAGATTATCTTTCGCGGCGTCTTTTAAATCGTTTTCGAGGATGAGCTTTTGTTTTATTTGCTCGTTCATCGAGTCGTTAAAAAACTTAAACCCGTTTCGGCCAGCTTGCTTTGCATGCATCATGGCTACATCGGCGTTTCTGATCAGTAAATCGGTCGAGCTGGCATCAAATGGGTATAAAGCCACGCCAATACTGGCTGATATATTAATAGAAAAATCTTCGATAATGACCTTATTGGCAAGTTCTGAGCTAATACTTTTGACTATGTTATTAAGTGCGGCTATGTCTTCTACGTTATCAATAAGCACTAAAAATTCGTCACCGCTTTGGCGGCCAAGCGTGGCATTACTTGGCAACATAGCGCTTACTCTTTGGGTAATATTACACAGCAGTTGATCTCCCACTGCGTGGCCAAATGTGTCGTTTACCGGTTTAAATTTGTCTAAATCTATAAATAGTAAAGCGCTTTGAGTGAGCTGCTGATGAGCTTTTTTAATCGATTTACCGATTTTTTGATGCATTAAACTGCGGTTAGGCAATTGTGTTAGGGGATCGAAATTGGCTAAATAACGCAGCTCGTCTTCTGCCTTTTTTTGCTCGGTTAAATCCGAAATAACAATCACATAGTAACTTATGCTATGTGTATCTTTAGCGATTGCAGTGGCACTTATATGTATGGGGTGGTGCGGGTTAGTTGCAGTTTTAATAACGGCATCAGTTCGCCAATTTTGTTTTGCTGTTAAGCTTTTTAATGTGCTGGCATAGCTTTTACATTGCGTTTTACCTATCGCATTAACAAACACTTTTAAGCTAAGCGGATGTTTATGAGTTTGCGAAAAGGTTTTTATAAAACTGTTATTTGCAGAAACCGGCACCAAATTATTATCTAAAATAAGCAGCCAGTCGTTTATTTGCCCAAACGCCTCACCTAAAATGTTGGCTTGCTGCTCATTGGCACGTTGCTCTGTTATGTTGGTATATATGCCAGATACAGATACCGGTTTATTTGTGTGTTCGTCATAAATAATTTGCCCTAAATCTTGATACCACAACCAATGGCCAAGCTTATGCTTTAACCGGTAAGTTGCTTGCCAATGCTCATGCTTTTTTTGTTTGGTAAAATTTAACCAGTGCGAAATAACACGAGGTTTGTCTTCAGGGTGAATTAAAGCTAAATAATGTTTTAGCGGAATACGGTTTGGTAAATTAGTATACCCAAGCTCACTTCCTCGGTTTGTATTTACCGAATCGTCGTTGTAATGGTAATCCCAAATTCCACTTTTATTGTTACTGAGCGCAAGCTCCGTTTGTTTTTGCGAGTGTATTGTCGCTTTTTGCGCATTAGCTATGGCTAGCTGTCTGCTTCTGTATTGCCAAAACAGTAAACACAGCACAGTTATAATAATTAAAATATAAGCTGCATATGCATAAGGAGACTTCCACGGCGCGTATGCCACATTAAAATTTAACAGCGCCGGCTTTGATTCAGTCGCACTATTAAAATTATACGCGCTGGCCTTTAATTGATAATTTCCTGGTGGGAGCTTTGTAAAAAATATTTTGTTTGCTTTTAAATCATCATACTCTAGCGAAGTAGGCCCTTGAAGCGTAATTTTGTAACGTGTTTCCGCGCTATTTTGAAAATCAAAATTAGAAAAGCTGACCTCCAAACCCATATCTTCATGTGTTAATTGCAATGCAGAGGTGGCAAACTGATTTGGTTGATAGTCTAAATCGCGAGACATTAAAGTAATATCGGTTATTGAGGTTGTTGTTTGCGTGCTTTGCTGTAAAAACTCAGCGGGGTTAAACGAAATCGCACCATAACTGCTGCCAAACATTACAGTGTTATTTTTAAGCGTAATTGCCCCTAAAGTGCTAAATAAATTAACCGATAAACCATCTTTTACCGTAAAAACTCGCAGTCTTAACGTATCGATATTTAAGCGGTACAAACCATTTTTACTGCTAAACCATAAATAGCCATACTCATCGCTAATAAGTGAATAAATAGACTGCGTTTTTAAGGCGTTACTTACGTTAAAGTGGTGCTTTTTTTCAAAGCTCTGCGCATCAATACCCACTAAGCCTTCGCTGGTTGTTGCTAACCATAAAATATTGTTTTTGTCAGCTAACCAGTTTTCGACTGTGTGGTAATTTTGGCTGTCTTTTTTACTGGTTTCATAAATAGCGGTAAGGGTGTTTGTTTGTTCGTTAAAGCGGTAAAAGTGGGTAGTTGTACTTAATACAAATTCATTTGGGTAATCATCAAAAGGTCGATGAAAGGTATAGGCCTCTAAAGGGTTTACATGTTGTTTTAACCCGTTAATTTCGCGCGTTAAGCCTGTTTTTCCATTGTACACATAAAAACTGTGATCATTATAAAAAGCGAATGTGTCGGGGGCTACCTCAGACAAACCATAAATAACCGCACCTTCAGACAGTGCGTTATTTAAATCTTTTTTAGCAACGGCAGTGCCTGTTTCTTTGTCAAATAAAATTAAACTGTAGTACCCCGTTAGCCATAAATACCGCGAAGTGGAATCTAAATGCGCTTTATTAATTGCAAAAATAGCGTATTCACCATAAACCGCTTTAGGGTCTTGCGAGGTTAGGTAGTAGGTTGCTTTGTTTTTAGCATTTACATGAGCAAGGCCATTATCGGTGCCGTACCACATAGTTAAATCATCGTCTTGGTAAATACTGTTTATATAGTTGTTTTCGGGTAGGGTGGTTTTGTTAAAGCGCCGTGTGTTTATTGACCAAGTAAGCACGCCTTGAGTGCGCGACGCCAGCCAAAACACGCCACTTGAGTCGACCATTAAATCGTTAATAGTATTTTCGGTAATATTAAATTTACTTTGATCAAAGCTAAGAATTAACTCAGTGGTGCCCTTTTCTCGGTTAAATTCGAACAAGCCATGCTCTGTGGCAATAAATTCGCCATAGGGTGTATTGCTGTAATCCCAAATATTGTAATCAGCAATCACGCTTTTAGTGCTTTTATCTGCAGCTGCGCCTGCTGAGCTATTTAAACTTAATGCGTACATGCCCTCAACGGTGCCTACTAATAATCCTAGCGCGGGGTCTACAGATAAAAACTTAACATTACTGTTATCGACTGTTTGTTTATCGGGAGTATGTAAATTAAGAGGGGTTAATGACTCTGTTTTTAGGTCGTAGCTAAATAAACCCGTTTGTGTGCCTATAAATAGCGTATTTTTGTAATATTTTAACGCGCGCACCACGCTGTTTTCATTGCCTATAGTAAACTCTAAAGTAAGTGAATTTGTTTTAGAGTTAAGTGAATACACGTTGTTTAAAATGGCAAGGTAAAAGGTATCTTGGTGCTGGGCTATCGCTTCAATAGAAGCGAAACTAGCTGTATTACCTGCAAGATTGCCCGAAAATATATTACGAGTAGTTAACGTTTTTGGGTTAACTAAATAGGCACCGGCAAGCTCAGTAGAAACAATTATATTGCCTGCATGCGTTTTAAATAGTGTAGTGATGAAGTTTTCGTTAAGAGTAAATCCGCCATCAAAAGGGGTTACCGTGTAGCCATCAAATCGATTAAGCCCTTGCGCTGTAGCTATCCAAATATAACCTAAATCGTCTTGCAAAATTTTAGTTACGTAATTTTGGGATAAACCTTCATCGGTAGATATTCGTTGTAATTGTTGAGCATAATTTGTGGAGGCCGATACGCTAGTAATACAAAGAAAACATACAGTGGTGAAGAGAAAAAACAAAATACTCAATCGCACTAATAAACTCGCTCTAGGGCAGGGGATATACATATAAAAGTTAAATATAGCACATTTTTTAAAATGTGGATTACAACTTATAACAACTAAATTAAAGCACTAATTTAGTTATTTATAACCATTTAAGCTACGCTTACTAATTATAATTACTTAAAAACGGGGTGTTATGGTTAGTCACAAAAATTTATCTGTAGATAACAGCGTGTTATTAGTGATAGATATTCAAGATAAGCTATCTCCTGCTATTAGCGAATTTACTGATTTACTAGGGTGGGCAATAAAAATTGCCAAAGTAAGCGGCCTTTTTAAAATTCCTAGCATAGTGACTGAGCAATATCCTCAAGGGCTTGGTGGTACAAACAGCCTTTTAAAAAACACCCTTATAAACGCACAGACTGTTGAAAAAACACATTTTAGTGCGTGTAATGAGCCTGCATTTAATGCTGTGTTTACAAAGCTTACGCGTTCACAAATTATAGTAATAGGCACGGAGGCGCATGTATGTGTGTTACAAACCTGCTTAGATTTAATAGCACAAGGGTTTGAGGTGCATGTAGCTGCAGATGCTGTGGGCTCACGTAATACGATGCATAAATCGCTAGCTCTAGAGCAGTTACAACAGGCAGGGGCAATAATTACAAGCGTAGAAAGTATCATTTTTCAGTGGACAAAAAACGCAGCGTTACCTGAATTTAAAGCGGTTTTATCAATTATTAAGTAAAGTTGGCAGGCTAGGCTATATTGATAATTAAATGTGGTCGTAATTATTAGCTAATACGTACAACCCCTGATTTTGTTTAAAAAAATTTTAATAATTAAAGGTATTTATGAATAGTGTAAGTCGTTTATTCACCATAATATTCATTTTTTTGTTTGTAGAGTCTATCGCCCTAGGCTTGTACTTTGGGACACTTACACAAGCATTTATAGTCGGCCTACCTTTAAGCTTAATGCCTATATGGTTACTTAAAACTCAGCAAAATAACCCAATCACAGGTCATGTTGTGGCTGCGGCAATTATGATGTTTTCTTTTTTGCACATACAACAAGCCTTTGGGTTAATAGAAGTACACTTCGAAATATTCATCTTAATGGCCATGTTGATTATGTTTGTACAGTGGCAGGTGTTTATTACGGCCATTATTTTTGTGGCCGTTCATCATTTAAGCTTTTACTTTTTACAAACACAAAACACCGGTTTTTATGTATTTGACCCTGACAGACTGGCGTTTACTACGGTGCTTATACATGCCGGCTATGCAATAGTAGAAGTGTTTGTAGCAGGCTATATTGCTAAAACACTACAACAAGAGCGCAGAGCTGGCGTGTCTTTAACCAAAGCGACCGAAGCCATTATGCAAGACCCTGAGCATATACAGCTTTCGCTTAGGGCCGATGATAAAAATAGCAATGCAGTAGCGGGCTTTAATACTTTATTGGGTTATTTATCAGATGTAATTAGGCAAGTGCAAACGCAGTCTCTTTCACTGCAGCAAAATTCGCAGCAATTAATAAACGTACACGATGAGCTAGCAAGCGGGGCAGAGCAAAGAAAGCAACAAACTAATGATATAGCTGACTCTGGTGCTCAAGTTGCACAGGGTTTTAGCTTAGTTGAGCATGAAAGCGAAGTATTAAAGCAGCAGGTAGATAACATTACTCAAGCTGCAAATAGCGCCTTAAATGACGTTATGCAAACAGACACTAAAAGCACGGAGCTACTTAATTTACTTAATCATACAGAAGAGCAAATAAATCATTTAGTGGCCGCTGGCGATGTAATATCAGGGTTGTTAAATGAAATATCAGGCATTGCAGAGCAAACTAACTTACTTGCGCTTAATGCGGCCATTGAAGCCGCAAGAGCGGGTGAGCATGGCCGCGGGTTTGCTGTTGTAGCCGATGAAGTCAGAACGCTTGCTACAAGCAGTAAAGCCACGACAGATAAAATTGCTTTAACATTAAAAGATTTAGTTACAAACAGTAAAACGTCAACCCAATCTATGAGCCAGTGTGTCGATTTTGTTGTTGATTTAACGCATATCAGCACCACCATGAAAGAAAACATAAGCGCCATGAGTGAGCAAATAAAAGCCGTCAGCCAAAGTACTCACTCTGTAGCGCAAGTTGTTGCTGAGCAAGCTGTAAACACAAAACAAATAGCCTCAAGCACAGAACAAATGCAGCAAAGCCAATATCAAGATACCAAAGTGGTAGAAAAGCTAACCGCTAAAGTACAAATGATCGACGTAAGTATTGCGGTATTAGAGCAAAGCATTGCTAAATTTAAGTAATTCATCCATTAAAATGAGTGCAGTGATTGCTCTGTGGTTAGTATTGACGGTTTCTGGTTTAGTTTATTATCAATATAATCAGTTGCGCGTTTTTGACAGTTATGGCGTGCTTGAGCAACCAGGGTGGTTTACTAAATTTAAACAACACATAGGGTTTACAGCAGCAAAGCATAATTCGTTGATTATCGTTACTGACCCTGGCTGTGGCTGCACCAAGCAAGCCCAGCCCCATTTAAAACAGTTGGCTGCGTTTTCTAAAGCGCAAAATATTACGCTTATCAATATTGAGCAAACAGCCTCTTTACAAATACTGCTCCCTGCTACACCAGCTGCCGTGGTGATTAACGATAAAGGTGACTTTGTTTATGCCGGCCCACTTTCTCAAGGGCTTGGCTGCGCGCAGGGCAGTGGTTTTGTTGAAACGGTTATAAATAATCTTGTAGCTGGATTTAACAGCGAACTTTTACTTAATAAAACCAGTGGTTGTTACTGCACTGCTTGATAGCGCTATTACTGATTAGCCTTTTATAGGTATTAAAAACGCCACCTGCGTAATATTTAAGAATATTAGGCTTGTAGGTTTGTGGCTCAAATGCGAGCAAGTGCTACATTTACGGCTTTAGATTACGGTTATAAACAACAAATTTTGATGAAGCCTACTGTTAGTACAATCACAGCAAGTAAAATTTAAAAGTACTTAAATATAGTTATTTCTATAATAACGCTTATTTAACTCTAGCCGCTTATTTGCCTGCTTTCTTGAAAGCGTCCTGCTCAATTACTAAATAGCATTTGAACTGTATCAATGTTTGCTCATGCTTTGTCTATTAGCACATGGGTTTAGACAACTAGCATGATTATCACTGGACTTCCCAGCTTTCACTAGATACCAGCTTATAAACTTACACAATGGAATCAAACTTCCGTTTATAGGGATTCAAAGGTAGTTATCGGTAATATACTTCTGTTTTTTGAAAGCGTTAACCTAGATAGCTATATGAGCGACTTTTCGGGGTTTTATTGGAGCGAAAACAGGACGGTCGTTCAAGCTCGTCTTTGGACATAAACAAGTTAGCAGTCCTTTCACTTATTGCGTTTGTTAGCTATACCTTACTCATAATAGTTCATTCGCCACGATTCTAGCATGCCCCATAACTTTAGCTGCTAATTGAAATACCTCTTTGACTGTTACTTGATGTTTTTCTGCTAAGTCGAAAATTTGTTCAGTTTTTTGCTCAAATCCGTAAGCTGGATCAGGATAACGGCCAGCCCAATAAACGTAATGAGTTAGCAACTCCAAAATAGCCATATCTTTTTCAGATAGGTTAGGCACAAAATCAGCCAACTTATGAAGCTTGTGATGTCGGTGTTTTTTTTCTTCGCTGATGTATATATCAATACCTTTTATCATTATCAGCATAGCTTTTAAGCAAATTTCCAAGCTATAACCAACAATCATTAAACCAGTTGCTTTGAATTGACCATCGCAAATCCCACGCATATTCTCTGGGAAGTTTTCAAATTCAGGGTTACTTGTTATCACTATGGATGCGGCTTTACTGAGGGCTTCAGCTTGAGTAAGCCATAATACAGGATTTTTTAATTCTTCCGCAGTAGCGGGCTTTTCGATATCAATATGTTCGAATCCTGCCATTTCTGCTAATACCCCCCATCGTATTCTTCCGAGTGAGCTATAACCAAATGGGTCGGCTTCAAACTTCTTTTTACTGGGTTTTATATATTGATCAAATCCATTCATTTATACAAATCCTAACGAAATATAGCTAACGCATTGTTAAGGAAATGATAATTCAAGTACGAGAGTCTCTACTACTGTACTTTTCTCCTCTGTTCTATCACTTTTAAAACAGGTGCATTATCAACTTCTTTTGGAATCACAGGAGCATCCTCTAACTGGATAGCAGCAGATTCCATACTATTAATCTCAACTTCCCACGCATTTATAATATTTAGCGAGTCCAACTTTATATAACTGTTAATTGAGTTTGCTGGCTTGTACATTTTTCCCTTATCTATTGTGCCATAACTAAGCCTACAACTCTTTTTCTTTTCAAGAGCACTTACAAAGTTTCTGAGATTATCGCCTGATGCTGGTGTCATAGTATTTAAGCGACTTATCATAGTTGTTTGCTTTGATAGAGAAGAAGCATCAAAGTTTTCACAGATCTGTACACGATAGTTATTCGGCTCTTTAGTTGAAACCCCCTTCAAAATATTGACTTGCAACCTTGATTGCCTATTTTCAATACCAACTTCATCTATCAAATCTTGAAATACTTGGTCACCAGCACCTTCATCTGAAAAAATTAAATCTATACCCGTTGTCCCATCGGGATATAAAGAAAAACCGACACCTTTCCACTTTGCTTTGTCCCATAGTCTAGGTTTTATTAAACTCTGTACCGTAAAATCGCCATGTTTCATTTTCTCTGGTTCCATCAGCTCAATTGGAATGTCAGTAGTCCCTCGCTTTAATTGATTAGACTCTTCGGTTTCTAGTTTTGTTTTTGGATAATCTTTATCCCAATCCAACTCCCTTTTTAATACAAACTTATCACTGCTCTCACAATTGAAAAACTTTTGAGCATCCTTCAGTGCTTCCTTTCCAATAACGTTGTAAGTTGCCGCAAAGCTCGAAGCAAATGAGACCGAACGTTCCATCCCCTTATCATCAGCAATTAGCTCTTTAGCAAATGACTTAGGATCATTTACATAAAATATTCTGCATAGAATATCGATCAAGAACTGGCTCCCCCAATTATGCAAAGCAAGTTGAGCATTTTTGTTTATTGTTTCGACTTCAAAACTTGAACAAGTAACAATGACGCGTAATAACCCGCCACTATCATCTATTTCATGCGAAACAGACAGCTCATCTTCATCATCTGCGATGATTTCAATTTCTAATTTGGATTCTTTTGCGTGCAGGTTGTTTAGATGTCCTGTAGCAAAAAATGACTCAACAATAGATAAGATTGACTCCGACAGCTCCAAATATGGAGTTCTCATAGGGTAGCTAATAAATATCTTACAACCTAAAACATTTGTTTCTATTTCTCCACGCCTGACGCTTATATCCTCTAAATTCGCTTTACTGATACCAAAATCGTAGTCCCGAACAAGTACTAAATAGTCTAGTAATTCTTTTTCATTTTTATCTTTGAATACTTCTTTCAGATCTTGATCATATCCAAGTGCAAACTGTAAAAAGCCAGATGAATTTAGCAACCCAAGTCGAATAAGTGATTGTGGTATACATTCCAGTGTCTTGAGGCTTTCTAATCTTTCATTGAGCAAAAGGTGACTGATATAGGCGTCAATTCTGGTTGTTTCATTCTCACTAATTAAGCTTTCACCTAATCTGGATTGAACAACCAATGATAATTCATACCATTGTAGAGATTGTCCTAGCCTCCCAAGTCGCAATTCAATCCAGCAGAGTCGAATGAATGACTCCACTTGCTTTTCATTAAGAAAATCATGTTTCCAAAAGTCATCAATTAGCAAAGAAGAGGCAAATAAAGCGCTGGCTCTTGCCGCCCACAAGAGACCAACAGATTCATACGCTGAGGAAATAGCGCGAAGCCCCAAGATCACAGCTTCACTAGATTCTTCTTTATACAACCCAGAAAGAGCTTTGCCAATAAGAGTAATTGCCTGCAATGGCTTACCTGTTTCAAGCCTTTTAAAACCGCGCTTTAAGTATTTGATTGCTCCCTGTACTTCTCCATCACGTTTTGAAGTGCTTTCAATGAGATAGTCCATTAAATCTTCGTATTCAACAACTTCATGAAAAAAATCATCCATTTCGTTAAATGTTGCAAATACTTGTTCAAATGGATACCCAACTAAGTGTTCACTTTTCTCGACAATTTTCTTTAAGCTAGCAAATATGGGAGCAGTATCACTCACCGAATTCATTTGTTGAAGCTTAAGCATTTCAATATGCGTTTCAGCTAATAGGGCGTTGCTTGGTTTCGTATCATCAGAAGCGATTTCTTTCAGCTTCGTTAAAACTGTTTCATTAATTTCATCTATTGATACATTGCCATCAAATCCTGTGATTTTTATGTGTCCCCTATACACGTTTAATAAAGTGACAACTTTCTCCCATTTGGTTGAACTCTCTGAGTCTGAGATGCAATCAATAGACTTCACCAAGTTTTGTTCTACCAATTCAATATCTTCTAACCAAAAATGTGCTTTCCATGCATAGCCATAATAAGCATTAAGACGTTGCTGGTTGGAGCCAAACTTTTCTGCAACATTAATTGCTCTGTCATATAATCCTCTGCATTCCAACTCAGGCTTTTCCAATTCTGTACTTAGTTCAGCTACCCTTAAGAACCAATTAACTTGTTCTAGAGTAATATTTTTAGGTTCTACTTCAGTTGAAATCTTTTTATTTAGAGATTCAAGCTCTACATCCTTCCTGTAGTCACCAGCACCCAAAGTAACATTACGCTCATAAGATACAGGTATAGATAAAGTTTCAATTGCAATGTCTTGTAAATTATTTTTGAAAACCTGATCAAGTAACCAACTGCGATCTAGAATACGAACATCAAGATCAAACTCTTTTGAAAGCTTGTCCTCTAAATCACTTCGTTGATCCGATTTAACAAACTGGTTTGTTACATTAAATGCCTTAACATAACCTCGATTCGTGCCAGCAATTTTTTTTACATCTTCCTTGCACTTTGCTTTCCAGTCTTTTCTGGTGCTTACACCAAACGCCCAACGCTCCTTATGTGAAGACTCATTAACCCCTTCATACCACATCAACCTATTTTGCTCAGAAACAGGAAATGTTTGAGTATCCGTTTTTCCGTCTCCACCTGCGACAGGTCCAGTTTGCTCTAACAAATTTGAGCAAATAACTTTTTCACAAACAGCTTTTGAAAATGATTCAAATTGAAGCTCCTGACTTCGGTTATTCAGGGAAGACAAGTAGTATTCAAGAAAAGCCCTATCAAGAGTTCCGGTCTCTTCCACGATTGAATCTGAGAATTTTTCTGGCCGTCTTTTTCGAAGAAACTCTTTTGGAGAAAATTTATTAGCTGCTTCCATGTTATTTAACTCTTTTTAGCTGTTTAACAATGTGTTGTTCCTACACCAATTATCACTTCGTAATTTTCTATTGCCAAGTAATAATTATGGATACTTTAGATTTCCCCAGCAGTAAGGTGAGATTTCTTGTATGCGCATTCAAGTTCAGGATTGGTTGCGTGGGTGCAGACCATTGTAGTCGAGATTACTTTTCAACTCATTTTGGGGCAGAAACGAGTGGGACTTCCGAGCTTTCATTAGATACCGGCTTATAATCTTAAAACATCCGTTTCTAGGGCTTCAAAGATAGTTATCGGAAATATACTTCTGCTTTTTGAAAGTGTTAACCTAGATAGCTATACGAGCCACTTTTCGGGGTCTTATTGGAGCTAAAAGGTAAATTCGTATCACTTTAGAAGCCTTTTCCGGCTCGGTCTTTAAGCTTATAAATCAAATTTTTCAATGGTTTGTTAATTACAAATTATTCACTAAAGTATTATTTTTCAGAATTATTTAAATAAAACCTATTGAACATCGGTTTTAATTTTGATTTAATACCTATCATTAATCGGTTTTAAATTGAGGCTCATATGAAGTTAGGTGAATTAGAAAAATTAGTACTTCAATATTTGTGGCAGCATAAGTCCTCAGATGTGAAGCAAGTCTATACCCATTTTGAAAAGCTACGTGGTGGAAGTCTGAATACTTACCAAAGCACGTTAGATCGTTTGTTTAAGAAAGAGCTTTTGTCTAGAGAGAAAATTGGCTATGCATTTCATTATCAGCCTAGAGTTGAAAGGCATGAGTTAATAGGCCAGCTTATTAAATCGGTAACAAGCGATTTTATAACTGAAGACGATAATAGCCTCATAGCAGCTTTTACTTCAATTTCTAAAGACTTCAATGTTGAGCAGTTGGATAAGTTAGAATCACTTATCGAAGCGCAAAAGCAAAAACTCAACAGTGAAAAAGAGTAGCTTAAAAATATGTCTGTTTTTTTTAATTTATTAGCTATCTTTTCAATTACTTTTATTGTGGCAAATGTCTCTTTGTCAGCGATTTTTTCGCTCCTTGGTCAGCAAATTATAAAAATTGAAGTTAAGTCCCGTAAGTTCTTGCTTTGGACAGTTGTATCATTGCCTTGGGCCCTCAGCTTTGTACCAGCAATTTTAATACTTCAGGCCTACCACACCGGGGATAGCCTATATGATTTTGCTTTTTTACATTGGCACCATATGACTCATTTTGAATGGTTTAGCTGGCATGGCTTTACCGTTGGCGTTGCGCTGTCTTTCGTAATGTATGTCTTAATAAGTCAAGGGCGCCTTTTATGGAACCACAAAAGAGAAATCGAATCATTGATGTGCTTTTCAAAGAATATAGAAACGGATATATATCAAATAGAATCAGATAATGCATCTGCATTTACGAGTGGTTTCTTTACGAAAAAGTGCTTTGTCACTACTGCCCTTATTGAGCAAACCACTTGTGAAGAGTACGACGTAGTTATTAAACATGAAAGGGCACATATTGCGATAAATGATCCTGCGAAGAAGTGGCTTTTTACCCTGTTATGTTTATTTTTTATAAAACCGATAGCACAAAGGCTGAAGCTACATATGATTTTAGCAATGGAGCAAGAAGCCGACAACGCAGTAATAAAAAGCGGTACTTCAAAACTATTTGTGGCCAGTACACTAGTAAAAGTTGCTAAGCTTAATGCGCAAAGCGATCTATTAAAAAATAAAAGCTTAGTGGTAAATTTTGGTGCGGATGTACTAGAGCAGCGTATATATTTTCTGCTTGATAAATTGAAGCTTGAACCAATTCACAAAGGTATAACATTTTCGTTAGTTATGGTTTTAGTGATTGTTTCTTCAGCTTCAATCGATGGTATTCATCACTTTATGGAAACCTTCTTTGGTCACTAAGTGGCTTATTTTTTTTAAGTTTAAAACCGATCTAAGGTCGGTTTTATGGGTAGTAAGTCTAAAAGGGTAAACTTATGTTTTTTAGAAAAAATCCAACTAAAAAACCGATTGTAAGTCGGTTTTTTAGGGTGTTTAGTTGTATCGGTTTGTTTAGCGTTACGTTATCTGCTCATGCAAAAAATACAATTTCATTAAATGAAGCGATAGGTTTGTCGCTTAAAAAGCATCCAGAACTAAGGTCTTACATTTATAAAAAAGAATCGGCATTAGCATTAGTTGAACAAGCAAGTGTTGGCACTCCTATGATAGTTAACGCTTTAGCTGAAGATGCGTTTGGTACAGGCAGTTACTCGGGAGTTAAGGGCCTACAAACTACACTCAGTATTTCTTGGCTGTTAGAAAAAGACCACATTGACTCGCGAGTAAAGTTGGCAAATACCAAGGTATCGTCTGCGTCTATTGAACAACAAGTCAAAGCGATTGATGTTGCATCAGAGACGGCTCGTATCTATATCAAGTTGCTTTCACAGATTATGAAATTGGATTTGGCAAAATTAGCACAGAGACAATCTCAACAAGCTCTCGAGCAAATTAAACGTAAAGTTAAAGCAGGTAGCTCTTTTGTTGTTGATGAGTTAAGAGCAAAAGCTGCGCTATCACTAGTTGAATTAGAAGTGGAAGATTTAGCGCATGAAATAGAAGCTTCTAAGTCTCAACTTGCAGCACAGTGGGAAGGAAATACTCGTTTTGCAGTCAATGGTAATTTAGCGAATATTCCAAGCTTAAAGGACTTAAATACCGCTTTAGAAGGTTTAAAGGCTAATCCACAGCTAAAACGTTTTTTGATTGAACAAGATGTGATGCAATCCGAAATTGACTTGGCGATTGTCGAACAAAAACCATCATGGTCGATTTCTACTGGTATTAGAAGAAATGAAGCGGTAGATGACTTTGCATTTACTGCTGGGATCTCAATTCCACTAGGAGGAAATAATAGAAATAGAGGTCAAATATCTTCTCTTCAAGCTAAGCAAAACCAAAGTAAAGCTAAATCAGATGCGCTTTATCAGCGTATTTCAACACAAGCATTATTGCTGACTCATAAACTTAAACACAATCGTCATGTTATAGACGCTTTAACAAACAAATCTATTCCATACCTTGAAGAAGCTAGCAAAAAGGCAGAAGAAGCATATCGCCTCGGCAGCTATCGTTATACCGATTGGCACGTCGTACAACAAGAGTTAGTGAAAGCACAATCGGACTTGATTGATGCGTATACCAATATTCAGTTATTTAATATCGAATTAGAACGATTAACAGGCACATCTGTGTCAATGTAAGAGAGAAAATGATGAAACTTAAATCTATTGCCGCTGTAATTGCGTTGACTCAAATAGGGTTAGGGCTATCTATGTATAGCCCTGTCACATGTGCACAAAATAATGTTGAAGCTGTACAAAAAGTAGAAAAAGGACCTAATAATGGTCGTATGCTTCGTAATGGTGACTTTGCTATCGAGCTTGCCATTTTTGAAACGGGAGTACCACCAGAGTTTCGTGTTTTTGTAACTAAGGCTGGGAGCGCTATAAACCCAAACGATGTTGATTTAAACGTTAAACTTTCTCGTTTAGGAGATGGCACTGACAATATTAACTTCTATGTTGAGAACAATTATCTTCGTGGTGACATGGAAATTTATGAGCCGCACTCGTTCCTCGTGACAGTAACGGCAAAGTATAAAGGTAAAACTTATCAGTGGTCTTATGACAATTACGAAGGCCGTACACAAATAGCTGATGTCATGGCTGAGTCAATGGGGATTGAAACAGAAATTATTGCTAGTCGAGAAATGGAAGAGCGTTTAAAGGTTTATGGCGAGCTTACTCTGCCACCAAATGCTATTCGCAATATCTCAGCACGTTTTCCGGGAGAAATTAAATCGCTTAATACTGAGTTAGGTAAGCCGGTTAAAGAGGGGCAGGTTTTGATGACTATAGAGGCAAATGAAAGCTTACAACTATATAAAGTGATTGCGCCAATAGATGGTGTGGTTACATCACAAAACGTCGGTATCGGTGAGCAATCTTCTGGTCGAACTTTATTAACCATTACTAATACCAAAAAGCTAGTTGCTGAGTTAAATGTTTACCCTATGGATCAGGGCAAGATCACATTAGGTACTGAAGTAGATATTCATATTCCGGGCTTTAAAGATGCAGTAAAGACATCACTATCAGACACACTTTATCAATTGACCTCTGAACAAGCCAAAGTCTATCGCGCTGTTATCGATAATTCAGATAACCAATTTAGCCAAGGTCAGTTTGTTACAGGACAAGTTTTAGTAGATAGCTATACCGTTGATATAGCGGTTAAAGCAGAAAGCTTGCAAGGCTTTCGTGACTTTACGGTAGTTTACGGAAAGTTCGAAGACCAATACGAAGTGCGTATGTTAGAGCTCGGTCGCAAATCAGGCCAATGGGTAGAAGTACTTAGTGGTATTCCTTTAGGAACGGAATATGTGACAACGAATAGTTACATCATTAAAGCTGACATTGAAAAGTCTGGCGCATCACACGACCACTAAGGAATTGAAGATATGTTGGATTCGATTTTAAAATTTTCCATAGAGCGAAGCAAATTAATACTCATTTTTGTTTTTGCTGTCGGTATGTTAGGCGTTTGGAACTTTCAAAAACTGCCCATCGATGCTGTACCTGACATTACCAATGTTCAGGTAGTTATTAATACAGAAGCGTCCGGCTATACCCCTCTGGAAGTAGAGCAAAGGGTGACATTCCCGCTTGAAACAGCTCTATCAGGTGTGCCAAACCTTGAATATACTCGTTCAGTCTCACGGTACGGCCTATCTCAAGTAATTGCTATATTTACAGATGAGACTGACATTTATTTTGCAAGGCAGTTGGTTAACGAGCGTTTAGGCGCCGCTAAATCTGAGCTCCCTTTTGGCTTAGAGCCTGAATTAGGCCCTATTTCTACTGGGCTTGGGGAAATCTTTATGTTTACGGTTGATGCGCGTGAAGGGGCAACTAACAAAGATGGTAGTGAGATCACTCCTACAGATCTAAGAACTGTTCATGACTGGGTTATCCGTCCGCAGCTTATGCAAGTTGAAGGCGTTGTCGAGGTAAACCCTATCGGTGGATATGAGCGTGAAATACTTATCGCCTTGAACCCTGATAAGTTATTAATGTTCGGCCTTTCTCAGCAAAATTTAATTGAAGCTATTAATCAACATAACCAAAACAAAGGGGCTGGGTTTATAGAGAAAAGTGGTGCGCAATGGTTGATTCGTTTACCGGGGCAAATTGAAACTGTTGAGCAACTAGCAAATATTCCTTTACCGTCATCTAGTGGCCGAGTTATTCGTGTTAAAGACGTTGCTGAGGTAACCGAAGGCAAGGAGCTTCGCTCTGGTGCGGCGACACAAGATGGTCGCGAAGTCGTATTAAGTACTGTTTTCATGTTAATAGGCGAAAATAGCCAAAAGGTTGCCAAAGGCGTTGGTGAAAGATTAAAAGAGATTAATAAATCTCTACCTGAGGGTATTGTTGTTAATGCCGTTTATGACCGAACTAAATTGGTTAAAAAAACTCTCGACACAGTAAAAATGAACCTTATTGAAGGTGCTATCTTGGTTATTGTTGTGCTGTTTTTGCTGCTAGGTAATTTTAAAGCAGCATTTTTAACAGCGCTTGTAATTCCTTTTGCCATGCTTATGACTGTAACAGGCATGATCCAAACTCGTACCAGTGCTAACTTAATGAGTTTAGGGGCGCTTGATTTTGGTTTACTTGTAGATGGTGCCATTATCATTGTTGAAAACTGCCTTCGCCGTTTAAGCCAAGCTTCTAATGGTAACGCATTGCCAGTAAAAGAACGCTTACTGCTTGTGTACGAAGCCACACGAGAAGTGATCCGTCCAGCACTGTTTGGTGTCTTTATTATCACTGCTGTGTACCTTCCCATTTTTGCTTTAACGGGTGTAGAAGGGAAAATGTTCCACCCTATGGCGATTACCGTTGTAATTGCGCTGGTTAGTGCAATGATCCTATCGGTCACCTTCATACCTGCTGCAATCGCATTAACCTTCAAAGGTAAAGTCGTTGAAAAAGAAAACGTGATCATGAAAGCCAGTGTTTCATTTTACAAGCCTATTTTATCCTTGGTACTAAAAGCTCGATGGGTGGTGGTAATTGGTGCTGTTGCTTTAGTTTCTGTTGCCGGTGTTATGAGTACTAAGTTAGGTAGCGAGTTTGTACCAAATTTAGATGAAGGTGATATTGCTATGCACGCTTTACGTATACCTGGCACGTCGCTTACCCAATCTATTGAAATGCAAAAGGTGCTAGAAGACAGAATAAAGTCATTACCTGAGGTTGAACGGGTTTTTGCAAAAGTGGGGACGCCAGATGTTGCAACGGACGCTATGCCACCGAGTGTAGCCGATAATTTTATAATTCTGAAACCTCGTAGTGAATGGCCTGATCCAGATAAACCTAAAGCAGATTTTGTTAAAGAGCTCGAAGCTTTAGTAACACCAGTTCCGGGAAACCGTTACGAGTTTTTACAACCGATTCAAATGCGCTTCAATGAATTATTAGCAGGAGTACGTGCTGAGCTTGCTATTAAGGTGTTTGGAGACGATTTTGATACGTTAACGGAGCTTGGGAAAGCGCTTGAAAAGTCGATTCAAGGTGTTGAAGGCATTCGTGATATTCAAGTTGAGCAAACTAAAGGTTTACCTGTATTAACTTTCGACCCTAAACGTGAACAATTAGCATTGTATGGTTTGAGTATTTCTGATTTTCAAAATCAAGTTGCTGTTGCTATGGGAGGTGAGATTGCAGGTAAGTTTTACGACGGTGATAAGCGCTTCGACATAGTGGTTCGTTTACCAGAGGAGCAAAGACAAGATGTAGATGCTCTTTCACAGCTACCAATTACCTTGCCAAGCGGTGGCTATCTACCACTACAGGAATTAGCGAATGTCGAAATGGCTCTAGGCGTAAATCAAGTGAATCGTGAGAATGGTAAACGCAGAGTTGTGGTTACAGCTAATGTTCGCGGACGAGATTTAGGTAGCTTTGTTAAAGATGTGCAACAAGCCATAGATGCTAATGTTCAATTGCCTGCTGGTTATTGGATTGAGTATGGCGGCACATATCAAAAACTACAATCAGCTTCGCAAAGATTAAGCATAGTTGTTCCCGTAACATTAGTCTTAATTATTGGTTTGCTATTACTTGCATTAGGTTCATTGAAAGATTCATTGATTATATTTACAGGCGTGCCACTGGCATTAACAGGTGGAATATTCGCCTTAATAGTTCGTGACATTCCATTCTCTATTTCAGCGGCAGTAGGCTTCATTGCTTTATCGGGTATAGCGATATTAAACGGCCTAGTCATGGTTTCCTTTATTAGAGATCTCGTTAAGAAAAACTATGATTTAGAAACTGCCATTATTAAGGGGGCTTTAACCAGATTAAGGCCAGTTTTAACCACTGCATTAGTCGCTTCACTAGGTTTTATACCTATGGCGTTAAATACGGGTATTGGCTCAGAAGTGCAAAGGCCGTTAGCTACTGTCGTAATAGGAGGAGTGATTTCTTCAACAATCTTAACGTTATTTGTTCTACCTGCGTTATATCGTCTATTGCATTCAAAAGACGAAAGCCTGGCTGAGCAAAATGACAATCAATTACTAGAAAATAAAGGGTAAATAAATGTTTGGAAAATTCAAACTTTCTTATTTGCTGTACCCGTTATTGATTCTACTGTCGATGGCTTCAATTGAAGCCTTCGCACATGGGGTTGATGATAGTACACGCAACTTTTTACAAAATAATACGGGTGTGCAAGTTCTGCCGTTTATATACATAGGCGCAAAGCACATGGTAACGGGCTATGATCACCTGTTGTTCTTAGTCGGTGTATTGTTTTTCTTACGCAGCAGTCGAGACGTTTTACTTTATGTCAGTATGTTCACGATTGGGCACAGCTTAACGTTAATGGGTGGAGTACTTGCCAATATTCAAGTTAATGCTTATCTAATCGACGCAATCATCGGCTTATCAGTTGTTTACAAAGGCTTTGATAACTTAGGTGGATTCAAACACTTCTTTGGAAAGCAACCAAATCCTAAAAAAGCGGTGCTTATTTTTGGCCTGTTCCACGGGTTTGGTCTAGCAACCAAAATTCAAGAATTTGAGTTGCCGTCGCAAGGGCTTGCTACAAACTTATTATCTTTCAATATTGGTGTTGAAATTGGTCAATTCTTAGCTTTGGCGTTTATTCTTCTAGCTATTAATTTTTGGCGTCAATTCGAAAGCTTCAACCGTTTTGCCAAAGCTACAAATACAGCATTAATGTGTGGTGGCTTCATGTTAGTTGGTATGCAACTAACCGGATATTTTGTTAGTTAATTATTATGAGATATATATTTATGGAATCAAATAAAACCAGTCGCTCATTAACCAAAGCGACAATTCTTTCATTCTTGGTAGCGATAATTACACTTGTTTTATTCATTTTGCCAGCGGAGTACAACATTGACCCTACTGGTATTGGTGAAAAGCTTGGCTTAACGGTATTTAATGATGAGGCTTCAACGCCCTCAGCGCAACAGTACTCTGATGGTGAACAAGACTCTGTGATCCTTACTGTTCCCGCAGGTGAAGGTATCGAGTACAAACTTGATATGAAGCAATTTCAAAAAGCAACCTATGAATGGACAACTGATGGCGCAGAGTTATTTGTTGATTTACATGGAGAGCCTAAAGGAGACACTACAGGCTATTTTGAATCATATGCAATTGCCACAGTAAATGAGATGAAAGGTAGCTTTACAGTACCATTTGATGGTTCTCATGGTTGGTATTGGAAAAATACAACTAATCAAGATATTAGCATTCAACTTATCTTCAATGGCGATTACGTTATTGAAGGTCTTAAATAAACTTTAATAAGGAAACAAAATGAAAGTACTAATTAAACTAGCTGCTATTACAATAATTGTATTTACTACTTCTGTAATGGCTCATTCTGAAGGTCATGGAAAGGTTGAAAAAAGTAAAATTATACAAGCAGCTCAAACCTCTGCTAAAGCTTTAACATTTAAAGATAAAGGTATGTCAGTTGGCAAACTAGATAGCTCTTGGAACAAAGTTACTAAGGACAACTTTACTGTTGTAGAGGAAACTCGTGGTGCTGTTCTGCTGAAAGCGACAAATGCGCAGAATAATCAAACGCTTCTATTTATCGTAAGTAAAGCTGGCAAAGTTATGGATGTTAAAGATGAAAAAATGTTCAAGAATGAACATGGTCATTCACATTAATTTCTAAACTCAGTTGAAGATGGTAAATGCAGAAAATAATAGCTGCATTTACCGAGTTATCTTTGTATGTATTATGTGGCTTTAGAATCTAAGAAGCTATCTGTGGTTTAATCGCTAATATCCGCTTTACGCCCTAAGCCATTCAAGAAACTTTTTTACACCAAAAGGGGAGCCTTTTTCTTTTTGCACTTTTCGAAGTGCAGCTTAGAGCGATAACCGGTCATTGAGGATGGCTAAATTTTGGGCTAATTAATAGATAAAGTTGTGTCGTTTATTCATATAGTCAAGCAAACGAGCAACGCGTATATCCTACATTTAAATTTATTTAAAATCTTGAAATA